>Ga0255377_1130_pt1 | contig 14952 bp, 12 predicted proteins | sample ANMaggSeSYBR01G9_FD_182099 | JGI IMG/M metagenome (GOLD analysis project Ga0255377, IMG submission 182099) | Sediment cell enrichment communities from methane seep in Santa Monica Basin, California, United Staets - ANME aggregate JGI... | ecosystem: Environmental > Aquatic > Marine > Cold seeps >... | reverse complement strand
AGGATCACTAATCCAATTTTCAAAAGATGTTTTCCCGGAGAATGCTCCAGAAACCATTTCCCTGTTTTCAGCGCTCCCGGATTTAAGCGTAGATAATATCAGCATAGATGCCAGCACGGCAGGGGTAATTCTTGAAGGTTCAAATTTATTTAATGGCGAAAGTGGATTTAAAATTCACTCATCCAATAACGTCATTATGGGATTTCAGATCATGGCTTTCCCTGATTTCGGGATATTGATCGAAGGAGGGGCAAAAAACAATACCATTGGCGGCCCTGGTAAAGGGGAAGGAAATGTGATCGGCTGGAATAACCGAAATGGAATTTCAATCTGGGGGGAGGGTACGGATGACAACCGGATCATTGGAAACCATATCGGTGTGGACGCGGAGGGGAAAAACCATTTTTCTAACCAGAATCATGGGATATATATCACCGACAACGCCAAAGGAACGATCATAGGTGGAAATTTCAAAAACGAAGGAAATATCATCTCCGGAAACGCAGGTGTTGGAATTTACTTATCAAACGCTCACAAGACTACCATTCAAGGGAACATTATTGGATTGGATGTGACCGAGCGAAAGGGGATCGGGAACAGCACCGGCGGTATCTTAATTGAAAATGGGACTGAGAATGTGATTGGTGGTGAATTGGAATCCTATCGAAACGTGGTCAGTGCGAATGAAGGCGGCATTGAAATTACTGGTGCAGGATCCCAAAGAAATGTACTCATTGGAAATGAAATCGGAGGAGATGATTTCGCGCAAAATTGGGGAAATGGGGTTACTATCCATGATGGTGCAAACGGGAATGTGGTAGGACCTGGAAACCAAATTGCCTTCAATGCATTCAATGGCATCCAAATTGATGGGTCAGATTCTGTAATTAATCAAGTGACAGCCAATCGAATCTTTTCAAATAATGAACAAGCTATTGCTATCTTTGATGGGGGAAATGACGAGATACCTGGAGTTACCTTATCAAATGTTACTTCCCGTAGTGTGAGCGGATACGGCACGCCGGGTCAAAGAGTTGAGATCTATTCAGATGCAGAAAACGAAAGCAAGTTTTATGAAGGAAGCACACAGATCAATTCTGACGGGTTTTTCTACTTTATTCTCCCCAGCGGGGCTTTTCAGGGACAATATGTGAGTGCACTTACGCAGGATGGGGATGGGAATACATCGCAGTTGAGCGATCCTGTAAAAAACCCTGGTTATGGAGTGATGAAAGAATTACCAAATGTGATTGCTCCTTCGCAGGTTTCAACGAATGCAGCAGTGGTTGGTACAAACTTTGGACTGGCTCTGGTATCGGTTGTGTTCTTTGGGTTTACAACAAGCGTATTTAACGGCATCGTAAAGAATTTTGTGCCAGATTTTAAAAACATAATGAAAAAAATCGTTCCGGAAAAATTGCGAACAAAGCTTGAAACGGTCAGGCGAATAGATCTTTCTTCAAAGAGCAGTTCCAGGTGGCGATTCCTGATTTTTTGGGTTGGTATTGTCTTTCTTAATTCTGTGATGGAATCTTTCCTGGATCCGAGTATACGCTTATTTGAAGCGGCAAGGATGCGGACCGTATTTTCGCTATTAGCAGCCGGCTTGATAATCAGCGGGTTGGAATGGTTCTCAGATTGGTGTGTACATAAAAAAATGATCAAGGGTACACAGGCTCAAGGTGAGCTGCGATGGGTTGGTTTATTGGGTGTAGTGGGCAGCGTGTTATTCTCTCGTGCCGTTGGTTTTGTGCCGGGATATATTCTGGGTACGATGGGGACGGTATATCTTCTACCTGAAATCACGGATAGGGAGAAAGCTGGAAAACGATCGGGAATTGTTTTGGCATCTGTATTTCTGGGTGGGCTGATATTCTGGGGAAGTTCTTATTTTCTTCCGAAAACGCTTGCCTGGCTGGAACCGTTGTTTATGAATATTTTTGCAATCAGTTTACAGGGAGTGTTGTTTGAAATGATCCCATTAGAGATGTTTGATGGAAGTGATCTGTGGGTGTGGAAAAAACCCGTTTGGTTTATTTTCTTCCTCCTACTTTTCTTTGGTTTTTATCATACATTCTTAAACCCAACCGCACCCGAAGTGCAGGCGCTTCAACAAAATGGCGTGAAGACGCTGCTGCTGGTGATGTTTGTTTATGGATTCGCTACTTTTTTCCTGTGGTTGATTTCCAATCATAAATCTGATTGGTTTTTCAAAAAAAATGTTAAAGAATAAAATAACCACTTCAGGAAATTTGAAATATTAAAAATAATTTCCTAGTTGAATGGATGGGGTTGGAAACATTAAAATTCTAACCCCATCCTATTATTAATTTTCTATTGGTTGAAACTCTACACTAACGGTCATTCCCCAGCGTAACCCGTCCACTTCTTCATCGATAGAAATAGTGATCGGGTAAGTCACGTCACCCTGATCAAGGTAAGCAACGCGGTCAATGGAATCTACGCTTCCCTGCAGGGAAATTTCTGGGAGGGCGTCTACCTGAATGAGAACAATCTGCCCTTCTTGAATTTGGACAACATCGTATTCAGAAACGTCATTAGTTTTCACGATCCAACGTGAAGGGTCAGCGACCATGACAAAAGGGTTTCCCGCGAGAGCGAATTCGTTTTTCTTTAAATCGTTCTTCATGACAATGCCATTGATAGGGGAGACGATCTGGCTGCTGGCCAACCTGCTTTGCAGTCCGTTGATGGTCTGTTCGAGAGCGTCTGATTGTGCCTGCAGCAGGGCGAGTTGGTCGGTGTCAGAGCTGTCCTGCTTTTTGTCGTATTCAACTTGAGCAGCAGCGAGTTGTCCGGCGGCAAGCTCATAATCCAATTTTGCCTGCAGATATTCGTTTTCTACGTCGGAATAGTCCTGTTCTGCTTGATGCAAATCGCTTTCTGCATCATCTACATAATCTTGATAGCGTTTACGTGTGCGGTTGTCTTCGTCGAGATTGAGATATTCTTTCAAATCAGCCAAAGCTTCATCGAGGTCAGTCTGTGCGTCTTGAATATCTTCCTGAGCGTCTCCGAGATCATCTTCATATTCATCTATTTCGTAATCATCCCAGTCTTCCTGGGCGATATGAAAATTATCCTTTGCGTTGATTAGGGTCTGCAGTGCAAGTCCTCTCTCAACGGCTGCATACAGACCCAAATCAGCAAGCGCCTGCTGCACTTGGAGATATTCAAACTGGGCTGAACTGATCTCTGCTTCAATTGTGGAACTGGAAGTCAACTGGGCAATAATCTCTCCCGCTTTAACCACCTCTCCCTCTTTGAAGAATAATTCTTCAATCAAACCAGAAACACCAAATGAGAGTTCGGCAGATAGTGCGGGTTCAAGTGTGCCTTCCGTGATCGGGCTGCCAAGCGGCGATTCAGCCAGCACAACAGGCTCGGACTCCGGCGCTTCCGGACTGCAGGCGGTAAGGCCGGACAGGAGGAAAACCAGTAAAATGCAAATCCCAAATTTCTTATTAATCATTTCATACTCCTTTTATTACCATTATTCATAAGCCAACACGTCCCGAATGGTCATGCGTGCGGCACTGCGGGCCGGAATAAGACTTGCGGCGAGGGAAAAGACTACCATCAAAATCAACCAGTAGAAATATCCTTTGAATGTGATCGCTAGTTCGGCTGGTGCTGAGAAGATGGCGTTAGAGACAAGTGTTCCCAATAACCTTGATACCGGGAAAGAGAGCAGAACACCCAAGATGTAGCTGATAACACCGATAATTGCCCCTTCCTGCAGGACCAGTTTGGAAATGGTGCGGTCGCCAGCGCCAATCGCACGCAAGATACCGATCTCGCCATTTCTTTCAAGCACATTCAAGCTGAGGGTGCCGCTTAACCCAATGCTGCCGACGCTGCCGGTAAGGAATGCCATTAAGAGCAGGATAAAAATCAACAGGTTGATCTTGTCGATCGAATTATCAAGCATTTTTTCAATACTGATTATGCGTGCGAGTTTGATACCGTGCTGATCAGAAAGGGCCTGGATCTGGTCCACTTTCTCCTGCTGGTAAGTGATATCATGCTCGCGTGTAACGACCTGAAAACTGCTGGTGTGCAAAGGGTCATTGTTGAGGTGGATGAGTGATTCCGGCGTGGTATATGCTCGTTTATCATCAAACCCCGTGTAGTTATATATCCCCACCACTGTCCATGCATTCTTTCTGCCATCTATCTCCAAAGTTATCTGGTCTCCGGGTTTAAGCTGTGGATAGGCATTATAAAAAGCATCATTAACAGCCAATGTATTAATTTCACCCGGCAACACCCAACGGCCGACCGATACTTCTTTTTTTACCATTGGACTGTCAAGCGGAGGAGCGCTGATCGAAACGCTCATTGTCTGCCCTCCGACCTCAAGCTGCGCATTTTCTGTCCACCAACCTTCTACATATTCAACTCCACCAACTGATGATACAAGTGCATCAATTTTCTCAATGCGTTGCTGTTTTTCTGTATTGATGACGATGTCTGCGGAATTATAAGAAACGATACGGTCAATCTGATTAAGAAGGACCAATTGCACATTGAACACTGCTATGAACATGGCTCCACCGAGCGATAGAGCGAATAATGTCAGTGCAAGCCGCCCTTTTTTTCTAAACGTGTTCCGAAGAGATAATTTATTGATCAAGTCCTTGAGATCAATACGATTAAGAAAACGGTTGAGAAGATCGGTTTGCTCCCCATTGGATATCTTCTGGCTGTTAAGTGCTTTGTGCACTGTGATCTTGGAACCACGCAGGATGGGAACAAGCGCGGCCGCGAGCGGGATCAGGATGGCAACAAACGCCTGCAGCGCGATCACTTTTGGAAAGAGGGGCAAAATGCGTATGGTTTTTAACTGCCCATTGAGAACAGCGATATTACGATAGCTCATCAGGAATCCACCGAGTGCGCCAGTTGGCACAGAGAGCAGGAAAGAAATCAATCCGAAGATCAGGACAAGCGATAGATACATAAGGATGATTCTGGTACGGTGCCCGCCAATCAATTTCATAATGCCGATCTGACGGACATGCTGGGCCATAAGTGCATTCATAGTATTGATGATGAGGGAACTGCTGAGAATAACAACCAGCAGCCCGATGAAAAGCATGATCTGACCGAGTGCCAGCACATAATTGCTAAAAGGTTGGTCGGCATCTCCGCGAATTTCACTGCTGTAAATGGAACGGCCGGACTGTTCTACTTTCTTATTGATGGATGCAGCAATTGAATGAATGTGAGTTTGGTCGTATGTATCACCAGATATACGTATGACCAGGGTTGTGAAATGTTCAGGCATGTGCAGGTATGGGAGGGTTTCAGCTGTGATGTATCCCCGTTTTTTTTCAAAGATAATCTCTCGACCGGCGGTATAGTCTTTAACAATTCCTGCGACTGGCAGAAATTGGGTTGTTCCGTCCTTAAGCTTTATTTCAAGCGGCTGCCCTAATTGTGCATTGAGCTCCTGGTTGCCATCCTCAAGCAGGGCAATTGTTTTATCCTTGAGAACAAAAGATTGGTCAACCGGAGTGAGTAATTTAATTTGTGTATCTGCCAAGTCCTGAATAGCTGTCACATAAATTTTCTTCCATTTGGTCTCGTCAGGATTCCTGGCTTCAAGAAGGATGGTTTGACGACCTTCTACATATTCAATGTTATCCTGGCGAGCGATCATTTTAACCAATTCTTTATTAAAGGGATCGGTCGTAATAGTGATATTTGCAGGAAAATTATCGGCGTAGGAAGCAGCCATGCCCTGTGTGAGCAGGATATATCCGGTGCCTATCATACCAACGGCAAAGACCCCGATCGTGATCGAGGTGATGACCAAGAATGACCTTGATTTATTTTCAAAGAAATCAGCGATGATTTTCCTGAATGATGGGGAGCGGAATAATTTAAAAATACCGGCGGGTTTTTTCTTCATTGTTTCCGTTTAACCGCCTTCTTTTTGGGGTGAATTGTTTTAGAATCCTCGATAATACGGCCATCTGATAGAGTGATCTTTCGGTGTGCTGTTTCGGCCAGTTCCAGGTCGTGGGTTACAAAAACGACCGATCTTCCGGTTGAAACCATGTTTTTTAACATTGCCATGACCTGCTGGGCTTCGGATGAACTCAGGTTTCCAGTGGGTTCATCTGCGATTAGAATGGGAGGATCGTTTGCCATCGCACGCGCGACTGCAGCCCGTTGTTGTTCACCGCCAGATAATTGGGCTGGGTATTTATCCTTTTTTTCCCAAAGGTCTACTGCCTCCAGTAGATTTTTTGTGCGCTCGAATTGGACAGCGTGTTTTTTTGAATCGATCAATTGCATAGGCAGCATCACATTATCAATAAGCGATAAGGTTGGGAGCAGTTGATAGAATTGGAAGACAATACCTAGGTTGTTGCCGCGCCAGGCGGCCATTTGGTTCTCTGGCAGTTGATGGGTGTGTGTGTCCATCACGATCACATCTCCATGCGTTGGGTGGTCGATGCCGGTGACCATATTCATGAGAGTAGATTTTCCGCTTCCGGAGCGGCCAATTACACTAACAAACTCCCCGTTTTTAATGGATAGATGAATATCGTCAAGGGCAGTGGTTTGGATTCCACTGACTTTGAATTCTCTGGTGACGCCAATTAGCTGGATCACGGATGAAGCTGCGTCAGGATGCCCTGAATCATTATTTTTTGTCATCGATGATTTTTCCATCCTTGAGGTTAATTACCCGTGAAAAGATGTTTTTTTTGGAGATATCATGGGTAACTATGATCACTGTGCGATCCTGTTCAGTAAGTTTAGAAAAAACATTTAATATAGTGGCGCTGGTGTTTGAATCTAAATTACCTGTGGGTTCGTCTGCCAATATGATCGCTGGATCGTTTGCGAGGGCACGCGCAATCGCGGCCCTTTGTTTCTGCCCTCCTGAGAGCTGTGAGGGTTTTTTATAAGCCTGGTCTTCAATTTCAAGCGATCTTAGGATAGACATCGCGTGCTTGGTGCTTGAACCGTTAATTAACCCTCCACAAAAATCTATCGCTATTAGCATGTTGTCCAGGATTGTCAGTTGATTAAGAAGTTGAAAAGTCTGGTATACCACGCCAACATTTTTCCCCCGCCAAACTGTGAGCTGATCTTCGTTCAGATCAGACAAGTTATTGCCCTGAATGTGGATTGCCCCGCTAGTAACACGGTCAATGCCTGATAAAAGGTTAATCAGTGTGGATTTTCCCGCTCCGCTTTTTCCCAGCACGCCGATGAAATCTCCCGTATTAATATCGAGATCAATATTGACCAGCGCATGCACACCATGCGGCTGCCCGCCGTATTGTTTATTTACCTTCTCAAGATGAATGATATTATTCAAAAATAACACCTGTAATATAATTAACAGATGTATTATAATATAATATAACAGACCGTCAAGAGAATATGCCGCGATTGGCAAAAGGGAGATACGAACATGGACCCACGTATCAGACGCACAAAGGAAGCGATTATTGACGCATTCTTAGAGTTGCTGACTTTAAAGAATTTCAATGATATTTCAGTTTCGGATATCACAAAAAAAGCCCGGATTGCCCGTCCGACCTTCTATTTACACTATAAGACCAAGCAGAACCTGTTGGGTGAATACCTTGATGAAATTTTTAAGTCATATTTAAAGGAAATCCTGCCGGTACTGGAGCAGCATGATCAACACGTGCTGTCGATCGCACTTTTTAAACAAGTAAAGAGAAATGAATCATACTTGCAATCGCTGATGAGCGGAGATGCAGCTGTTATCATTCAGAATAAACTTCACCAATATATCCGGGAGGTGTTTGGTATACTGCTGCAGGCGCAGCTGGGAGAGCAGTTGAAATTGATCTCGAAAGATACCCGGAAATTCATAATTGCGGCTGTTTCTGGCAGTGCATACGCTTTGACACAGGAGTGGCTGAAAGAAGGAATGCAACACGATCCTGAGTATATGGGAAAGCTGCTCTTTACGATCTCAAGACCGGGGATCATCACTCTGCTTCAGCAAGGGATCTAGGAATTTTATCTTTATTTATTAATCCCACGCATAATTCTCATATAAATCCAACTCCTCATATGGTATGTGTTCAATTTTCAAGTTTAGCTATCATCATAGGCAAGGTGATTTTCACATTATTTTGGTAGGCACTGATTGTTCTCTGAATAATTTTATGTTCTTATCCACTTCGATCGTTTATATATGCAAGTGTATTATTTGAATATAAATTAGTGATCTGTTTAATTAAAAGATATACTTGTCTAGATATGTAAAAATTTGGTTTATCCCTAATCAGTAAATTGGGATAATAAAGAGGAAAAATAATATGAGAACAGTTGTAATTACAGGTAGTACGCGGGGAATTGGTTTTGCAATGGCGGAGGCATTTCTTAAGAAGGGATGTCGGGTTGTTATCAGCGGCAGGAAAAACGTGAGTGTCAATACAGCTGTGAAAGAACTCTCAAATACCTATTCAAGTGACCAGGTTGTTGGGCACGCATGTGATGTATCTTTGTATGAAGATCTGCAGAAATTATGGGATTTTTCGATTAAAAAATTTGGTTCGATCGATATCTGGGTGAATAACGCTGGAATATCTAATGAATTATCTTTGCTGCCAAATATCTCGGCAAAAGAAATTAAAAAAGTTGTGGAAACGAATATACTTGGTGAAATTTATGGAACCCAAGTAGCGTTAAAGGGATTTGGGACATTGGGTGCAGGTGCTATCTATAACATGGAAGGTATGGGAGCGAAGAAAGGCAGGATGGTGGACGGATTGTCCATTTATGGCACCACAAAATCAGGCCTACGATTTTTCAATGACGCAATCGCACATGAAAACAAGAATGGACCAATTCTAATCGGAGCATTGCTGCCGGGAATGATGCTAACGGATATGGTAATGAGCCAATACGATGGCAAGTCAGAGGATTGGGAAAAAGTAAAAAATATATTCAATGCAATCGCTGAGGATGTGAATGTGGTGGCGGATTGGATGACGAACAAGATGCTGACAAACCAGAAAAATGGGATGCGATTTGAATTTAGCAACACTTTCAAGATCATGCTGCGTATGGTCAAAATGCTAATAAAACGCTAAGAGAATTTATTTATATTATCGCTAAAAATTAAACCCTATACATGTGCGTATGGGATCTTATCGGTTTTTATATTCTTTTTGGCGATGAGGTTTGAAAAATCCAAGAAATTGAGATGGTTTCATTTAGGAGTAAACAGTATTGAAGAAAAAAATTTATGCCATTATTGGTGTTGTTTCTTTATTTTTAGGAGTAATAGGTATAGTAATTCCATTACTGCCAACAACACCTTTCTTATTGCTGTCGGCAGCGAGTTTCACAAGAGGTTCTGAAAAAATGTATCAATGGTTAATGGAGCATCCATGGTTTGGGAAATATATTTGTGATTTTCAGGAGAATAAATCTATTCCGCTATCAACCAAAATAGCTTCAGTGAGTTTGTTGTGGACGACAATTTTGATCTCAGTATTTTTCGCAGTCAAATTGATTTATTTTCGGATATTGTTAATATCCATTGCAGTTCTGGTTAGTATCCATATACTGCACTATAAGACAACCCGAGCACTAAATAATTAGAATTTTCTCATTCCCATTCAATCGTGGCAGGGGGCTTGCTGGTGATATCGTACACTACGCGATTGACTCCGGCAACTTCATTGACGATTCGGTTAGCGGCGCGCGCGAGCAATTCATGAGGAAGGCGGGCCCAGTCCGCAGTCATAAAATCACTACTGGTCACAGCGCGCAGAGCAACTGTTTCCTCGTAGGTACGTTGATCGCCCATTACTCCAACTGAATGAATGGGGAGCAGAACTGCAAAGGCTTGTGCGATACCTTCATCTTCCTGGAAACGCAGGTTCAGTAAATTCATTTGGGTCAATTCTTCGCGGAAGATGAAATCAGCCGCGCGGAGTTTTTTGAGGCGCACTTCAGTGATCTCTCCCAGACAACGTACAGCCAACCCAGGGCCGGGAAATGGCTGCCGCCAGATAAGGGCTTCTGATAAGCCAAGCTCTGCTCCTACCGCGCGCACCTCATCTTTAAATAAGTAGCGCAGCGGTTCGATTAGATCAAGATCCATATTTTCTGGTAAGCCTCCCACATTATGATGGGTTTTTATGCGCTGAGCCTGTGAGCGTTCCGGCGCACGGGATTCAACTACATCGGGGTATATGGTTCCCTGTACAAGAAAACGGGGAGCACCTATTTTTTTCGCTTCAGTTTCAAAAATACGGATGAAGGTTTCTCCGATGATTTTTCGTTTTTGTTCGGGGTCATCTATATCTTGAAGTGCAGCAAGAAATGTTTCACGCGCATCGATTGTGCGTAATCTTGGACCCAGGTGCGATCTCAGGGCTATTTCGACCTGTTTGCGTTCCCCCGCGCGGAGAAGGCCGTTGTCAACAAAGATGGCGCTGAGCTGCGATCCGACTGCTTTATGGACTAAAGCGGAAGCAACACTTGAATCTACTCCACCGCTGACAGCCGCGATCACCGTTTGACTGCCTACCTGCTGCCGGATTGCGGAAACAGAATCTTGAATAATTGATTGGGATGTCCAGTTGGTATGTGCCTGACAGATGTCAATGGCAAATCGGCGCAGCATTTCAAGCCCTGAAAGGGTATGTTGAACTTCAGGATGAAACTGGAGGCCGAAAATGCGTCTGGATTGGTTCTCGATTGCTGCGATAGGGCAGGTTTGGCTAGTTCCCAGAATAACAAAATTGGGAGGAAGCGTTTCTACCCGGTCGCCGTGTGACATCCATACCTTATGCGTACCTTTTGGGAGGAGGGCATTTCTGGAATTGACTGTGACCTCTGAGGAGCCATATTCACGCTGATTGGAAGAAGCGACTATGCCGCCCAATTCCTGCACCAATACTTGCAGACCGTAACAAATACCGAGCAGCGGCAGGTAGCTTTCAAGGATGTAGGGGAGGAGATAAGGGGCGCTGTCATCAAAGACTGATGAAGGACCTCCAGAAAGTATCAATCCTTGAGGAGATATGGCCATCACTTTTTCCATAGGTGTGTCCCATGGAAATAATTCGCAATACACATTCAATTCACGTATACGCCGTGTAATTAATTGTGTATATTGTGATCCATAATCAAGGATAGCTATGCTCATTGATAATTCCCTCCAAATGTATAGATTATAAAATATATGATCTTTATTACTGATTATTAAAGGTGATAAATTGTTATAAAAATTATTGGCAAGAGAATCCTAATCTTCTCTTAAAACAATTTTTCCGTTATCCATCGAAGTGATGCATGCCAACGACTCGATTTGCACATTGAGAGATGTAAATTGTTTTCGCCCATCCTCAAATTCTTTCTCGATCAGCGCTCCGATGCCTACCAGAGTTGCACCAGCTGCCTGTGTCAGGCGGACGAGTCCATTAATTGTAGCTCCACTGGCAAGAAAATCATCAATAATCAAGACTCTCTCGCCGTGTTTTAAATATTCTGGAGAAACAATTAGCTCAACAAAAACACCTTTGGTGTGGGAAGGCGCAACAGTAAGATAGACCTGATCGGGCATGGTGATGGGTTTGCTTTTTCGGGCAAAAACAACCGGAATCTTGAGGGCGCGAGCAGTCATCAGTGCGGGTGCAATACCGGAAATTTCTGCGGTCAATATTCGCGTTGGTTTTACACCTGCAAAACGGCGCGCAAACTCCCGTCCACATTCTTCCATAAATATTGGATCTACCTGGTGATTAATAAATGAATCTACTTTAAGGATACCATTACCTAAATAAGTGCCCTCGGATAAGATCAAGTCTTTAATTTTTTGCATGATAATTCCTAATAATTGAATTCGGAAATAAATATTTATTTTTCAAAGTTGCTATTGTGCGGTTTCTGAAAAACAACCGTTTAAGAATACCATATCTGAACACATGTGACATTGGGATAACTGGTGATTGTAAGCAAGAATGAGAAACTCATGCGGAATGAAGTGAGATTATTTGGATTAAATTCAATTATTTTCCTTTACATTTTCATCATTATGCCTATTATCATAAATCCTGTTCGCATTGATGTTTGTCAAATATGCCGTGTCAATGTATATTTTGTCCTAATGTTTATTATGCTTAATAAAGTGGTTGAAGAATAAAAATGGTTAATTGATGGAAAAAGGAAAAACAATAAAACAATTTTTAAATAATCCGCTAAATATAATTTGGAGCGGTGCATTTATGGACATCATTGGCTTGTCTATCCTGAGCCCATTTCTCCCACGTTTTTTATTAGATTTCGGGGTTGCGCTGCCGCAAATTGGTATTTTGTTATCAGTGAACGTATTTCTTGGTTTTTTCAGCGGAATTATTTGGGGTACTTTATCTGATAGATTTGGACGGCGCCCAATTCTGCTTATTTGCCGGTTGGGCACATTGATCGGTTATCTGATCCTCGCATTTTCCACGAATGTGACCATGATCCTTATTTCGCGGATTGTAGATGGGATTTTTTCTAGAAATATCCAAATTGTTTTAACAATCATTGGGGATACTGTTCCTTCTGATCAACGCGGAAAAGAAATGAGCAAGGCTGGCGCTGCGTGGATCGTTGGCGGCCTGGTTGGCCCGGGGATTGGCGCTTTATTTTCAGGATTCGGAATCTTTGGGCTTGGATTGATCAATGCAGTGCTGGCAGGCACAGCATTTTTGATCACATTTTTTACCTTAAAAGAAAGCAATCCAAGCACGCTCGGGAAGCAAATTAAGATGGATATGCTAAAACAAAAAAGAAAGCCTGTGATGTCCCTTGGTTTACTTAAAAGACATAACCCTCGGCTCTTGCTTGGGCAGAGTTTTTTTAATACGCTTTCCCATTTTATTTTCTTATTTTCTCTTTCCTTGTTCGTCACTAAACAATTTGATTTTTCAATCGCACAAATCGGAACGATGCTTACGCTCACCGGAATGGTCAACTTGCTTGTGCGCATCTTTATTTTTCCGTCGACACTGCGCCGGTTAGGTGACAAGAAAACATTGGTGTTTGGGTTCTATTTGCGTTCAGCTGCTTTTGTCTGGCTTATTTTTATCAGTCATGTTTGGGAATTTTATATTATTTTGGTGATAGTGAGTTTTGGAACCAGCTGCAGCATGGATGTGATGAGCGGGGTGATGAGTAAAATAGTAAAGAAAAAAGAATTAGGTGAGATGATCGGATTGAGCGCAGCGGTTGAAAGTATTTCATTGGTATTAGCGCCAATAATCGGAAGTTATTTGATCTCATTATCAAACCCGGCATATTTTGGGTTGGCAACTGCTGCCGTGAGTATCGGTTCGATCCTGGTGGGATTGATCCCGATGCAAAAAGATGAACTTATCCATTCTGGCGAGATATTGAAAACAGCACCACTAGATTAATAAATTTCAAGAAATTATATTATTTTTCTGAAATATCTGATTGGGGATCCAAGATAGTTATTGCGAAAAATTGTTAAAAATAGTACTATATTAATATCTTTCCTTATTTGTTGAAATAGCTTAATACTTGTAATTCTAAACGGCACTAATTTAGCTGATTTAATGCAAAGCAAAAGAACAGGAGGAAGAAATGTGGATAGTGTTATTAATCTTTGGGGTGATGATATCAATCTTAATACCGATTTCAATAAAACGGGGCAAGAAAAGTTCAGCCTGGCCGAGCGTTAGAGCCACAGTAAAATCCGCTGAAGTTGAAGTGAAACGTGAATATGATGAAGATGGGGAACACGTATATTATTATCCGCGTATTCATTATGATTACCAGGTTGGAGAGCAGAGTTATACTGGATTCAGGCATAAACTTCTTAATGCGTCAATGTCAAAGCGCAAAGCGTATGAGTTCGTATCACATTTCAGTCAGGGCGACATAATCACTGCCTACTACAATCCTGAAAAACCGACAGAATCAGTTCTGGTAACAGGGGTTCAAAAATATTTATATGTTGTTTTAGCGATCGGGATTGGGTTAACCGTTTTCAGTTTAGTAAAGTTGTTGATGTAGCTGTTCCCACTGGTTTCAAACATCTAAAAAATTAGATGACGAAAATCGGATGGTATTGAGGTCCGGATCTCTATGATACTGTGTTGATGATCGTTTCCTCAAATTTCTCACGGTCAAGAGTTTGGGCAACAAAAATAGAGGTGCCATTATTTGTGCCTGAAATACGCCCCCATTCCGCGCCTGTTTCGGTGGTCACGTTTACCTGCCGCTTATTGAAACGTGCCAAAGAAGGATCCAGCGCGCAAGCAGTTGTGATCGGATCCCATAAGTAAAAGTTTGTCCCCGCGCGCAGTTTGACTACCAAGAGTGTGAGCATATCAGCGATGTATTTCCCTGCTGGTGTTTTGACTTTGGCTGATAGGCGGTCAAGGAAATCCGGCGTGACAGGAATTTGGTTGGTGGCATCGAGTGGGACCAGATAGACAGGTACACCAGAATCAATGACTGTTTTTGCTGCCAGAGGATCACAGAAGAAATTCCACTCCACAGTTGTGTTTGCCTTCCAGGCGGCGATCTCTTTAATGTTTCCAGGCACATTTAGCGCACCGCCCATAATGTAAATCGCTTTGATTTTTGAAGTTAGTTCCGGGTATTTGGTGATCACGATTGCCAGGTTTGTTTGCGGGCCCACCGCGGCGAAGGTGACTTTTTGTTTTGATCCCCGTAATATTTTTGAAATGAGGTCAACCGAATCAATAGATGGTAAAGAGGCATCAACTCTGGGAGGTTTGCGCCACATCATGTGGTCGATAACGAAGCGCATTAATTTCGGGAAATGTTCGCTGCCTTTAAGCGGCTCTGGCTGTCCGAAACCCACAGGGATGTTCCCTTTTCCAGCAAGCGCCAACAGGCGCTGGGCATTACGTGCACCGATCGGTCCGTGGGCCT
>Ga0255377_1123_pt1 | contig 15335 bp, 12 predicted proteins | sample ANMaggSeSYBR01G9_FD_182099 | JGI IMG/M metagenome (GOLD analysis project Ga0255377, IMG submission 182099) | Sediment cell enrichment communities from methane seep in Santa Monica Basin, California, United Staets - ANME aggregate JGI... | ecosystem: Environmental > Aquatic > Marine > Cold seeps >... | reverse complement strand
CTGTCATCCAATCCTGATCTTGGATTTGTCGATAAGTGGGTTCAGGTAAAGATTGGATCTTGCTGAGGTACCATAAACTTTCCTCTAACCGTAATTTTTGTTCTTCGAGGGAAGCATCCATGAAAAAATATCCAAAGACCTTTACCGAGGAATTGAAAACTAGTTCAGAGGATGGAGAATTATTATCCGCCAATTGCTCAATAACAACTCCTTCCTGGGTAAACCGTCCTAGAACCTCTGCAACTGCTTCTGCTTGTTCAGGAGAAACCTCAAATGAAATTTCCAGCCAACTGGCTTCATCCACTTAATATATCCTTAAGGATGTCCAAAAAGCTGCGTTCCTGCGGAAGTACTTCGCTTCCCAATGTGTCTGCTAACTGTTCAAAGAGCTTACGCTGATCACTGGAGATGCGTGTTGGAATATCCACATTGATGATGACCAATTGATTCCCATTACCGTTGCTGCGTAGATGTGGGATACCTTTATGGCGCAACTTGAATACTTTGCCTGGCTGTGTTCCAGATGGAATGACCAGTTTTTCATCGCCATATAACGAGGGTACTTTTATTTCTGCACCCAAGGTTGCCTGAGCAATATTGATATTCAAGTCAAGCAGAACATCATCTTTTCGTCGGCGGAAGAATTTATGCGGTTTTACCTTGATTTCGATATATAAATTTCCGCGCGGGCCGCCGTTTAATCCTGGTTGTCCTTCACCGGATACACGGATTTGGGTTCCATTATCCACACCAGCAGGTACAGAGATTGGTTTTGTAAGCTTTTTCCGCTCATAGCCTCGCCCACTGCAGGATGTACATTTGTGGGTTACAACTCGGCCTGCCCCACCGCAATCCGGACAGGTGCCTACCTGTACCATGGACCCGAGAAAAGTTTGTCTGACCTGACGAACTTCTCCACGCCCTTTACATGTGTTGCATGTTTCCGGGTTTGTGCCGGGTTCTGCTCCACTGCTGTTGCAGCGTTCACATACTTCATCACGAGTGATCTCTAATTCGTGATCCAAACCTGTTGAGGTTTCATTAAATTCTAAAGTGATGGAGGCGTAAAGATCCTCACCGCGGCGGGGACCGTTTCGACGCTGCCGTGATCCGAAACCACCCAACCCTCCGAAAAATTGCTCAAAGATATCAAATGGATTAACGGTATTCCAATCTGGCATTCCGCCTGCATTTCTCAGACCTTCATGTCCGTAGCGGTCATAAACTGACCGTTTTTCTTCGTCTGATAGAACGATAAATGCTTCGTTAATTTCTTTAAAGCGTTCTTCAGCGTCAGGTTCTTTATTGACGTCTGGGTGGTATTTACGGGCTAAATTTCGAAATGCGGATTTGATTTCATCCTGATTCGCGGATTTTCCAACTCCTAAGATTTCGTAGTAATCACGTTTTGCCATATTGTTTTATACACCAAGAGAGGCGCGTATTATTATCTTAATTCGAGCGCCTCTCATACTTTCAAATATTTTTATATTGAGTTAAACGTTTTTGAATTCACCATCAACCACATCTTCACCATCCGGTTCATTTGCTGGACTATCTCCTTCAGGTGCTCCACCTTCTGGCGGTTCGGCTGCTTTAGCGGTTTCTTCCTGTTGATACAGACTTGCACCAATTTTCTGGATAAGCTGACCAAGTTCTTCGGTTTGTTTTCGGATAGCATCAATATCTTCACCAACAGCAGTTTCCTTTAGCTTAGTGGAAAGTTCTTCCACCTTTGTCTTTTCGTCATCAGCGATCTTTTCGCCATTCTCACGGATCGTTTTTTCTGCAGTATAAACTGCATTATCAGCGTAATTTCTTGCTTCAATTAGATCTTTACGCTTTTTATCTTCTTCAGCGTGAGTTTCTGCTTCAGCTTTCATTCGCTCTATTTCAGCTTCACTTAACCCTGAGGAAGCGGTGATCGTAATTTTTTGGCTGCGTCCGGTGGCTTTATCCGAAGCGGTCACATTTATGATGCCATTGGCATCGATGTCAAAAGTGACTTCAATTTGAGGAACACCGCGCGGCGCTGGCGGGATACCATCAAGAATGAATTTTCCTAAGGTTTTATTGTCCGCTGCCATTGGCCGCTCGCCCTGTAAGACGTTGATCTCAACCTGGGTCTGACTATCACCTGCTGTTGAGAATATCTGGCTCTTTCGAGTTGGTATCGTTGTGTTGCGCTCGATCAATGGAGTTGCAACTGAACCAAGTGTTTCAATTGATAAGGTCAGCGGTGTCACATCGAGCAAGAGAATATCTTTTACATCACCACCAAGCACACCTGCCTGAATGGCTGCGCCAACTGCTACAACTTCATCGGGATTGACACCTTTATGTGGTTCTTTGTTGAATTCCCGACGAACAAGATCTTGGATCGCAGGCATACGGGTCATTCCACCGACCATCACTACCTCATTGATCTCACCGGGTTTCAGCCCAGCATCTTTTATCGCATTCTTTACTGGCCCGATTGTTCTTTCTGTGAGGTCAGCTGTGAGCTGATCTAATTTTGAGCGAGAAAGTTTCATAACCAAGTGTTTGGGACCGCTCGCGTCAGCTGTTAGATAAGGAAGATTGATCTCGGTTTCCATCATTGTTGAAAGTTCGATTTTGGCTTTCTCAGATGCTTCACGCAGGCGCTGGAGAGCCTGTCGATCCTGAGTGAGGTCCATGCCTGATTGTTTTTTAAATTCTTCAGTCAAGTAATCCATTACACGAATATCATAATCATCACCTCCGAGGAAGGTATCACCACTGGTGGATTTCACCTGGAAGACACCATCTCCTACTTCAAGGACTGACACATCGAATGTGCCGCCGCCGAGGTCGTACACTGCGATGACTTCATTTTTCTTTTTGTCGAGCCCATATGCCAAAGAAGAGGCAGTTGGTTCATTGATGATACGCATTACTTCCAAGCCCGCAATCTTTCCAGCGTCTTTCGTTGCATTGCGCTGAGCATCATTGAAGTAAGCAGGGACTGTAATGACTGCTTGAGTTATTGTTTCTCCTAAGTATGCTTCCGCGTCCTTTTTTAATTTTCCAAGGATCATGGCTGAAATTTCGGGGGGGGAATATTCCTTCCCATCCATTACTACCCGTATATCGCCATTTTTAGCTTTGGTGACTTTATATGGTACACGGCTGAGTGTGCGCTGTACCTCTTCATCGTCAAATTTTCGCCCCATAAATCGTTTGATAGAGAAAACAGTGTTTTCTGGATTTACGATGGCCTGGTTGCGGGCCGTACGTCCAACAACCCTTTCACCATTTTTGTTGATAGCAACTACGGAAGGGCATAAACGCTCCCCTTCAGCGGTTGGGATGACAGTGGGTTCGCCGCCAGACATGACCGCGACGACCGAGTTTGTTGTACCTAAATCTATACCAATAATTTTTCCCATTTTTATCTCCTATTTTGCGACTCTTACTAGCGATGGGCGGATAACCCGATCGCCGATGGTGTAGCCCTGTTGGACCACTTCAATAATAAATCCGCTTTCTACTTCCGGATTGTCCTCGTGCGAAATAGCCTCATGGACTTCCGGATCAAAAGCTTTGCTTTCCGCGAGGATTACCTGAATACCTTCCCCGTCGAGGAGCGTTGATAATTTCTGACTAATTAGCTGAATACCGCCAACCCATGATTCATCATTAAGCGATTCAGGCATATTCTTAAGCGCTCTATCGAGATCATCTTTGACGGCTAAATATTTTTTGATGACATCGATTTTGTAGGTGATCTTTTGAGAATCGAGATCACGACCCATACGTTTACGATAATTTGCGAACTCCGCCCGTTCACGCTGCCAGCCGTCGCTAAACTCATCAGCTTTCTGATTGATATGATCGAGTTCTTCAAGCTGAGCAGCGTATTCAGACAAAGGAATTGTGACTGTTTTGTCAGCATCTTCTTCGCTGATTACGTTTTCTGAGATTTGTCCTCCTTCTTCAACTTCTTCTTTTGGAGTAACAGATTCTTCGAAATCCTCAAAGATATTTTTATTTTCTTTTTTTCCTTTATTTTTTTCTTTTTTTACCATTTTCTAAAACACCTTTTGTTTACCATTGTTGTGTGACAAAATCGCTGAGCAGACCGGAGAAGAAGCGTACAAGAGAGATGGAATGTCCATAAGGCATTCGCATAGGTCCTAATATACCAATAGTTCCGGTTGCGACACCCGGTGATCCGTAGTTCGAAAGAATTATTGAACATTGGCGTAATTCATCCCATGTTCCTTCGCCGCCTATCAGAACCTGAACCCCCCCAACTGTATCTGACAAGATGGTTTGTGATAATAGATCTTGCAACATAGAGCGTTCTTCCAATAAATGCAGAGCCCGGCGGGCATCTTCTGAATCAACGAATTCCGGCTCTGAGAGTACGTTGGTCAAGCCATCTAAGATAATATCTCCTGTGGGCAGCTGATCAGCACGGATGACCTCACTTTCAATCCAGCCTAATATATGTTTTTCAATAACGGATAAAGTACCCTGAAATAAATTAATTCGGCCAGCATTTTTTCCAGAAAGCTCTCTATTATATTTATTGGAAATAATCGAAAGCTGTTCCTGGGTGACCGGTTCATCAAGAGAAAGCATTTGCTGGTGGATCTGTCCCCCTTCTAAAACCAGGATAGCGAGCACTTGGCGGCCGTGTGTACCTATGAGCTCTAAGTGTTTGAACTTTACTTCACTTGCATGCGGAGCAGTGATCAAGGATGCCGAATTAGTACGATTGGCCAGAACAGAAGCTGCCAATCGCATCCACTGCTGAATATCGTTAGTCATTTGTGAGAACTGGTGGTTGATCGTAGCACGAATAGCGGGGTTTAATGAAGTCTCATTCATTAACTGTTGTACGAAATAACGGTATCCTTCTTCTGTGGGTACTCTCCCTGCAGATGTATGCGGCTGCCGAAGCAGACCGGCATCCGAGAGGGCGCCCATTTCATTTCGTACGGTCGCAGAACTCAGGTCCATGCCATATTTATTTACAAGGCTTTTTGACCCAACCGGTTCTGCTGAAACAATATGCTCATGCACAATCAGCGATAGAATTTTCTTTTGTCGTCTAGTTAATTCATCCATTTTTTTACCCTATTAGCACTCTCGTTGATAGAGTGCTAATAATATGGTATTGATGATACCATGTGGGTTTTTAAGCGTCAAGATGTCTATAAATGTGGGGGGTATTTCTTATAAAAATTTAATATTTGAGCTTTTTTTGTTATTTTGATTTAGTGATATACAATTAATGTCAGAAAATTAGTTCAAGTCAAGGAATAGAAAATGAATACTAATAAATTCACATCCAATCGGGCAACTATTTACAAAGATATTCCAGACGAACGTTGGAATGATTGGCGCTGGCAGTTAAGCCACCGATTGAATTCAACCGCTGATTTTGAAGGCGTGATCAATTTATCGGAAGGTGAAAAACATGCTTTAGATGCAAGCGGACTTTTTCGCGTAGATATTACCCCGTATTTTGTATCACTGATCGACCCGAACGATTTACAAGATCCAATCCGCCGGCAGGTGCTTCCAACAGAGGCTGAGATATCCACCTATACCGGGATGATGGAAGATTCACTTTCAGAAGATGCGCACTCACCAGTTCCTGGATTGGTGCATCGTTATCCAGATCGTGCACTAATGCTTGTGACAACCCAATGCGCTTCATACTGCCGCTACTGTACACGCGGGCGTATCGTAGGGGACCCTGCTGCGGCTTTCTCTCGCAGCGAGCTGGATGCTCAAATTGATTATTTAAAGCGCACTCCTCAAATTCGGGATGTGCTCTTGTCGGGTGGTGATCCTTTAGTTTTGGCACCAAAAGTATTAAGGGAGATTTTAACACGTCTGCGTGAGATCCCGCATCTTGAAATTGTACGGATTGGATCACGGGTGCCTGTTTTTATGCCTATGCGTATTACGGATGAGTTGTGTGATATGCTGCGTGAATTTCATCCTTTGTGGATAAACATCCATGTAAACCATCCAAACGAGATCACTAAAGAACTTGCTGATGCATGCGCAAAGCTGGCTGACGCCGGGATCCCACTTGGAAATCAATCAGTTCTCTTAGCCGGTATTAACGACTGTGTTCATATTCAACGCAGGTTGGTACAGGATCTTGTCAGGATGCGAGTGCGTCCTTATTATCTTTATATTTGTGATCTGGTCGAAGGGGCGGGGCACTTTAGAACTCCTGTATCAAAGGGAATTGAGATCATTGAAGGTCTGCGAGGTCATACATCCGGGTTTGCGGTGCCAACTTTCGTGGTGGATGCGCCGGGAGGGGGCGGAAAGATCCCGGTAATGCCCAATTACCTGCTCAGCAGTTCAGACCATAAAGTAGTACTACGTAACTATGAAGGTTTCATCAGTACTTATGAAGAGCCTCAGGATTACCATGCGCACGATAAAAAAACCTGTACTTACTGCCAGAGTAAGCGTCAGGAAAAAGGCCAGTCAGGAGTTTTAGGATTGTTGGAAGGGGAGAGTATGGGTATCAAACCAGAAGGATTTGACGATATGCATATGCGGGAGGGAGACGCACACCGCCTGCGCGCCGATAACCGAAAATGGAAAGCATTAGGGATAGGAAATGAGGGAGATAATACAGAATAAAAAAACCTTGATTTGAATGAAGGAGTTAATATGCATTACCGCCGTTTAGGACGATCAGGCATTAAAGTTAGTGAAATCTCATTAGGAGCATGGGTCACGTTTGGTAACCAGATCAGTGATAAGACAGCATCGGAACTGGTTCATACTGCATTTGACCAGGGGGTGAATTTCTTTGATAACGCGGATGTGTATGCCAAAGGAAAAGCAGAGGAAGTTCTTGGAAAGGTGATCGCAGATATCTCCCGGGAAATGCTGGTTATTTCAAGCAAGGTTTTCTTCCCAACCATGGAGGGAGTGAATGGGCGCGGTTTATCACGCAAACACATCATCGAGTCTATCCACGCGTCATTAAGAAGATTGAATTTGGAATATCTCGATATTTACTTTTGCCACCGTTATGATCCAGATACTACTGTTCAGGAAGTTGTACAGACAATGGATATGCTTATCCGTCAGGGAAAGATCCTGTATTGGGGCACATCTCAGTGGGATAGTTTTCATCTTATCCGTGCGATCACTTTCGCTAAACAGAATGGACTTATTCCGCCGATGGTGGAGCAGACAAAATACAACCTGCTAAATCGCAGCCGTGTGGAAAACGATCTGGAATCGATTTGCAGAGAATATGGGATTGGATTGACTACATACAGCCCATTGAGTGGGGGACTTCTTTCCGGTAAATATAATGATGGCATTCCCAAAAAAAGCCGGGCAGAATTAGATGAGATGGTGTGGTTGCAGAACGAAATAAATCCAGATACCGTTGAAAAAGTGCGGCGCCTAACCGAGATCGCTCGCGGATTAGGAGCGACTACAGCGCAACTTGCGATTGCATGGCTTCTGAGAAGAAAAGAAGTAAGCAGCGTGATCACTGGCGCCTCGAGATTGGAACAATTGGACGAGAATTTAGCTGCAGCTGAATTTAGCGAAAAGATAACAGATGAAGTGTTGGATAACATTGAGCAAGTGTTTGGGGTAGATACTAATTAGGCACCTCTTAATATAACTGTCATATTTTTAATATTTGATATTGGATGAAAAACATCTTTGTGTTTGGGGCCAAGTATACGGGTTACTAAAGCATTTTTTATTTTTATAGCAAGCAGGGCGGAATAAGAGAATTATTTATTGTTTATATTTGATGAAACAGGCAGAGCTTCGATCAAATTCTTCTGGCGGAATTTTTCAACATACTCATAGATGTCCCAATAATCCAAACTAAGTTCTTCAGCAATATCAAATATGGAGTGATTACCCTCAAAGCGCAGAAAAATCTTTTCTAAAGCAAGGTTCAGTGGTTTATTCACGCGCCAATCCACCCATAGTCCATACCCAGACAAGAATACAGGGCCTTTGAATTTGCGCTTGGGTACATAATTGGTAGCGAACATACGAAGAATGCGTTCAACGGCATTAGCTGCCTCACACAGCATATTCTCATCAATGATGTCTAAGTTATCGTCGCTGGTATGGTATTCGGAGTAAGGCCAACGGCTGACAGAAATACAGGGTATATTCACACCAGGTCCATTAATTACCATCTCATCATTTCCGATTACATCACGGAAACTATCTTCGTAATAGTCTTTGTCAATTCCGCTGATGACCGTTCGAGCCATCCGGTCGATCAGATGGTTGTCCTGTCTTGTCCGCTGCAGGGCCAAACGGTTTTGATTGCCTGCCATTTCTATAAAGATTCCGCCCTTAATAGAAGGAATAAGCTCTTCATGTTGACTGAAATAAGCAATGCTTCCAATTGTCTCAGGGCAAAAAAGAAAACGCAGGCTCATTGAACCCTGCGGCAGGGGTTTTTCGTGGAATCGTTTTGCGATCTCAAGTGCAACCGCAACACCGCTGGCATCGTCATTAGCCATGTTTGGGTGACACACATGTGTGCATACCAATATAGCTCCCATGCGTCCATCTTTACCCCCGATTGGATCGATCTGTGCGCTTAAAGTTCGCAGTCCATCCTGTGCGGAAATACCGTATTCTGTTTCAATAATCGCGCGATATTTCTGGTCTCTTGGCAGTTTGTCATACGTGTGTTTGCTTAAGCAGAAACCCCATCCGCGTTCATAGTATTTAAATTCCCATGGAATGGCATCCGGGCGTTTTTCAGAATAATGAAGATGTTTGTCCAATTCTTCCCATTTCATCCACTTGTCGAGTGGTGTTGAATAAGAGACGAGATGCAGCGGGTTTTCTGTGTAGTCTAAGATCTTTTCCCCATTTTCCATTTGGATATAGGCATTATTTACATTAAATCTCTCCGGGATGCGCCATGTCCAAACTCGTTTAGTGGGGGGGTATGTTTCCATGGTGCAGGATGTGTATGCTTGCAGATGGCTCTGGATGATGCTAAAAGCTTGATCAATTCCATCAGAGACCAATGCACGGTTTAATGGATATATTTCAGAAACAAGATCTTTTATGCTGTTTGTGTTCGTGTCCAGATTGGAAGCATCACAGGGGTATTCTGTTTTGTTGACAATACCTGCCATTGGTTTTGGGGGAGATGCAATTAGAAAATTGGGTTCCTGATCTAATATTTTCAATCCCTCGTTATAAGTATCAACGCAGCTGATTGCCAGGATCTTTCCGCTCCCAAGAGCTGCTTCTTTCAACAACCCTTTTTCCTGTAACAGATTTTGAAATCGATCCAGACTGACCATCACATCGCGATCCAAATAACGGACGAAGAAATCAAACGTATCTGTCCAGGTTTTGCCTTCTTTGCTAACCTGTCCGCTGAAATATTTAAGGAAGCGGTATTCAACATTTTGCTGTTGTTCAATATGGTGGACGAAAGTGCAAAATGCCATGGATATATTGAAAAAGACCATCTTGGCATCCGACGCGAGAAGTCGTTCAAAAACAGAATTCTTTCCAAAGGAAGATTTTCCAACATCGCTAAGTAATTCATCTGCTTGCGGACCGATAGCCGCAAATGAATAGATGGGATGAAAGGATCGGACAGTACGTTCATCTTTGCGTATGTGGTCACTGAAGATTCCTACTTGTGAAGGGGATTTTTCATGATTGTAGGGTTTGCCTTTGCAAAAATTGTAATTAAATGTGGGTACCAGAAGCGTACCGTTTTCTCCGAGAGTTTCTTCAAAACACTCCTGCAAGAAAGAACTGGCTTCTGAATAGGATGCGGATTTTGATAAACGCATAGCTAATGTTGAATCAGAATGAACTAAAACAGTATCACCTGCTTTAATACCGATCTGGTTTAATGCATCTACAACCTGTTTTTTTGCTTCTTGCTGATGCTGTGCCATTATGTTGCCCCTGTTCCAAGAAATTGTAGGGCAGATGCGAGTTGAGCTACGCTGCTGAAACTAACACATTTTGAGCCGGTAAGAGTACGTTTGATAAGACCGCATAATATTTTTCCGGCGCCGATTTCAAGAAAATGTGTGCACCCACTTTGGTCTAAGAATTTGATCGTCTGTGTCCATAAAACCTGCCCGCAAAGTTGATTTGTCAATTCTTTACGGATCTCATGCGGTTCACGAGTGGGTTTGGCGGTAGTGTTTGCGATTACATCCATTCTGGACGGATTGATTGTCGTTTTTTTCAGAATTGCATCAAATTTTTTTTGGGCTGCCGCCATAAGAGGAGTGTGGCAGGCAACTGACACAGGCAGTCGCTTAACAAATTTTGCACCGCTTTCCTTGTAATGATCCTTGAATTCTTGCAGTGCGCTAGGGCTGCCCGAAATAACCAACTGCCCAGGACAATTATCATTTGCAATTTTCAAGACTTGACCGGTAGAATCGGTAATTCTTTTAATTAATGTTTTCAGGGATTCAATATCTGCTCCTATTACAGCAGCCATTCCGCCTTCTGATATTTCACCGGCAGATTTCATTAGTGACCCGCGTTTTTGAACCAACTTTAATCCATCTTTGAAAGATAAGGAACCTGAAGCAACCAGGGCTGTATATTCGCCCAGGCTGTGCCCGGCCACCGCTGTTGGTTGCAACTGTTGACCGAATTCCTGCTCAAGGGTTTTAAACAATGCGTAACTTGTTACCAAGACTGCTGGTTGAGTGATTGCAGTATCGTTCAATAAATCAACTGGACCCTCAAAACAAATTTTAGAAATGGCCATATCCAGTATATTGTCCGCTTCGTCAAAGATCGCTTTGGCGGAGGCATATTGAGCATAAAAATCTTTACCCATGGCAATAGATTGGGAGCCTTGGCCAGGAAATAATAAAGAATATGCAGCCATATTATTAATTAATCATCCCAGGTGTTTTTTGTTAAACAAGCGGCCCAGGAGAGACCTACGCCAAAACCAACCAGCATAAATGTTTGTTTATTTTTCAGCAAGCCGTCATTTTTTGCGTTGGTTAAAGCGATGGGAATAGAACTAGTAATTGTATTCCCGATGTTTTCCATGCCAATCAGGAATTTTTCCTCTGGAATCTTGGACTGCCTGCGTAATTTATCCAACATAAAACTATTGGCTTGATGGAACACGAACAGGTCAATATTCTCAATATTGAGATTTGTTTTAGCATATAGCGCTTTGACCATCTTTGGGACAACTCGCAGTGTGAATGAAAATATCGACGGACCATCCATGAATAAAGTGTTATCAGGTAATCCATCCTCCCGCGGCTCGTTTTGTTCTTGTGGGATATCGCTGTCACTGGCAAAGCGGGAACCGCCTACTTTTACAAATAATTTACTCGCGCCAGCACCATCTGTACCGAACGTGAATGGGCCGATCAGATCTTGTTCACTTTCCATCCCCTGGATCAATGTTGCTGTACCGGCATCTCCAAAGATCGTGCGAACATTTTTATCTTTGGGATGCATTAATTTACTATACGTATTTCCTGTCAGCAGGAGAACTGTGTTGGCTGAGCCGCTCTCAATCAATCCTTTGGCAATTGATAAGCTGTATACAAATCCTGAGCAGCCAAGGTTGATGTCAAACGCTCCTGCGGTAGTGGGTATCCCTAATCGATGCTGTAATGAACAGGCGGAGGTCGGCAGAATATAATCCGGCGATTCTGTGCATAGAATGATCATATCGATATCTTCTGCAGAAAAGTTACTTTGGGTAAACAAGTTCTGCGCTGCACGATAGGCAAGATCGGATGCTGTTTCATCTTTCGCGGCAATATGCCTTGTGCTGATGCCAGTTTTTTTAAGGATCTGTTCGGCTGGCCATTCCGGGAAATCCTTAGCCAATTCATCATTGGTTATAGTATTTTTTGGAAGATAATAATTTATTGATTTAATTGCGGCTTTTATCAAAATAATCTCCTAAAGTGCAGTATAGCCGCCATCCACGATCAGGTTAGTCCCGGTGATCCAACGGGCAGCTTCGGAAAGAAGAAATGCGGTTGAGTATGCAACATCCTGAATTTCTCCTAAACCAAGCGGATGGCGTTTTATTAGATCTTCAATTTGATCTTTATCCCATTTTTTTGTCATATCATTCAGTAAAGGTGTGTTCACATAAGCGGGAGAAATGCAGTTAACCCGGATATTCTTAGGGGCAAACTCGATTGCCAAGGATTTTGCTAAACCCGAAAGAGCGGCTTTACTAAATGAATATGAGCTGATTGCCGATCTGCTAACAATGGACATTATTGATGAAATAAACACAATTGAACCCCCGTGTTCATCTCGGATTGAAGAGGAAAGCATCGTTTTTGCTAAGAAGAAAGCAGCTTCAGCATTTAATGTTACAACTTGTTCAAATTTCTCTCGATTTATCATACCGACAGGCAGGGTGTGCTGTATGCCGGCAGCATGAACGATACCCCATAATTTCCCATGTTGTTTACTTATCTCTGACACCCACGGACGTATCTTTTCAATGTCCAATAAATTAAACTTTGAAATTGTGTGGCCTGAACCTTCCAATTTGCCTAGTGTCCCCTGAAGGCGGTCTTCATCCCTGCCGCTGCATATAACGCTTGCTCCCAATTGGCTGAGCAGGATCGCGATTCCTTTTCCAATACCAGAAGAGGCCCCTGTAACAAGCACCCGCCGACCTTTTAATAAAAAACGATTTACAGGTGAATTAGTCATTGCCCCTTTCAATTAATTTACTCAACCTTATCGCCAAGCAGGTTGAAAAGTTCTTTGAAAGTAGTTACCTCTGCGATCTGGTCGCCCTCAAGAACTAAGTCGAATTTATCTTCAATAAATGCGATAAAAGTTAAAATTGCCATTGAATCCCAATCCGGAACATCCGAGATTTTTGTATCCAGTTTGATTGTGCCCGCTTCAAACCCAAGCATGTCTTCCAATTCAGGGATCATTTCACTTAATTTCATAATCGACCTCCATGGTTTATATATTTCTTAAATAGAATTATATCTTTAATTAAAAATCCTATTTCTAAAACAGGTTGATTAATTGAGAATTATGTATTTCCCGTAAAGGCCATAATGCGAAATGGACTGAATAATTTAAAAAAACCATTTTGCGGGTAATTCAAACGAAAAATCAACCCTATACTTTGTAAATGAAAGAATTTTTACTCACATAGTGCGATCAGGTAGGCCAAAAGAGAGTTGAATAATTAACCAAACGCTGTTTGGTACACATATTTACCCACACTGACAATTATTTTTCTTGGATCAAGAAGAGTATTATTTTTCTTTTATTTCTCCCAATTTCAGTTCTGTGTAGCGAAGTATTTTTTCCCCATTGTTAAATGCTGTTTGATTTCGCCCAAACTCTTTGGCGGCATATAGCGCTTTATCAGCTGCGGTTATGAGTTCTTCACAGACTGAAGCGCGAATGATGGGGTAGGTGGCAACCCCACAGCTGATCTTTACTGACAGCTGCTGATCTCCCCATTGAATACGAAGTGTTTCGATGGCCCGGCGAATTCTTTCCGTGAAAACTGCGCTATCGTTCATTCCTGCACCTGAGAGGCTGATGAGAAATTCCTCACCACCGTAGCGGCAAAGCATATCCTCGGCGCGCAGGTTCTCCTGTAATGTGGACGCAACCATTTTAAGGATAGCATCTCCGGCGTTGTGGCCAAAAGTGTCGTTAAAATCTTTGAAATGATCAATATCTATCATAACCGCACTGAGTGGTAGACCATGGCGGGCAGAACGAGAAAATTCTTCCTTAAGACGCCGCAGTCCAAACCGACGGTTGAGAATATTGGTTAGTTCATCAATTGCGGCAAGCTCAGAGATCTTCATGTGGAGGATCGAGTTATCCAGATAGGGTGCAGCTGAAGATCGCAGCGTTTCAAGAGCTTTCATCTGTTGAGGTGAGGGTTTTTGACTGCCGCAGGCCAATATCACAATTCCAACCGTCTGCTTTTTTGTTAATAAGGGAATAAGCAGTATTGAGCCGGGTTTAAAATTTCCCAGAGGTGTTGATTGGCCGATCCATTCCCAACCATCTAACTGTGAATAGGCAAGAATGTCACCTAATTTTAAGGCTTTTTCGATCGGTCCAAATCGCGCAGCAAATACGTTGGTTATTGTATCTGTATTATCAACGCCAAAGTGAGTTAATAATTCTAATTTGTCTTCTCTGCTGTTGTATATCAAACCTGCTTTTGCATCCATCACGGAAGCCAATCTATCAAGAATGGTTTTAGATACATCAATTAATTCCACACTATGGGAAAGATTTGTGTTTAGCGTCCGAGTTTCACCGTCAAGCATCAATCGTTTAAAGATCTCTTCTGTCATAGCATTAAAGGATAATGCTATTTCTCCGATAATATCTGCACTGGTAATTTTTAAAGTACATTCTGATAAGCAGTTGTCATCCATCACTTCCGCGTCAGCGATATTTGTATTGACATGATTCATGCCTTTTTGAATGAGGGATAGCTCTCGAGAGACGGTTCTTCGAAAGATGAAAAAATTAAAAACTCCTACCAGAAGCCCTGCTGCCACGCACAATGAAATAAAAATTGGAGAATACGCTCGGTCAGTTTGGAGGATGATCCGTGCGAAAGGCGGAAATATTAGACCTACAAATAAGCCAAACGCGAGCATGGAAAAGAGCAAATTTCTTAATACGCTTCTTTTAACAAAACCATATTTTCCCTGATCCCCAATTTTTTGATTGAATGTATCCATTATGCCTCCTAAAATGAGATCAATTTAGATAATGTAAATTATATATAATCAGCGCCTTGCTGTCTAATGCAGGTTTAATGACAATATTTCTTGAAGTTTTCCCTTTCATAAAAAAAATCTTTGAGTTATATTGTTTTTGTTTAACTTAAATTAAAACTTTAACCAGAAAATTACGCATCATTGAAAGTCTTGTTTTAGGAAAAATCCAGATTTACTATTTGAAGTGTTTAGGGAAAGTTCAATAGAGATGTTCTGGAGAATGATAAGTTGGTTAGAGTTTATATATCTCGTGTGTTTTCCGATATATTTTCACGAACAAAAGGCTTATGGCGGGATTCCAACCATTTCAAGAAGCGAAAAAGAACTCCTTCGTTTGGTTTGATAAAAATGGGCTGCTGGCAAAACACGTGATATTCTAAATGTCTCGTGAAAGAAACCAATTTCAACCACCCCACAGCAAGCATACATAATGCGGCGATCACAAAACCAAACCCATAATAATTTGATGGAAGGGCTAGAGTGAGATACGTACCGATCGCATTAACAATAAAAAGCGTGAAGGCAGGGAATAAAGCTGCGCTATCGGCAGCGAAATAT
>Ga0255377_1111_pt1 | contig 16123 bp, 18 predicted proteins | sample ANMaggSeSYBR01G9_FD_182099 | JGI IMG/M metagenome (GOLD analysis project Ga0255377, IMG submission 182099) | Sediment cell enrichment communities from methane seep in Santa Monica Basin, California, United Staets - ANME aggregate JGI... | ecosystem: Environmental > Aquatic > Marine > Cold seeps >... | reverse complement strand
CATTGTTTTTTTTGTCTCTTCACTGCTTAAAAATTTTTGTATGCTAAAATCATCAGGATCAAATTTAGTCCAGATTCCTCCAAGGCTGCGAAAATCCGGAATTCCTGATTCCGTGCTTACACCTGCTCCGGTAAAAACAACGATCCGGTCAGAAACAAAAATCATTTCTGCTACAGCTCTGATTTTTGTATCCAACAGGCAAGAATCATTCACTTTTTAGCCTTCCAATCGGCATGATATAGAGCGGACGCTCATCCGCCATTGCATGGATGACCGTTTTAACCTGGTCGTCATAAAAAGCGCCGATGGTTAATGGCCCCAGACCTAATGAAACAGCTTGCAAGCAGACATTTTGGGACGCATGCCCAACTTCCATATAAACATACTGCATGCCCCTATTTCCATATTTTCCGGTGATACGTTCATATACGGCGCAAAACACCATAACAACAGGCGCTTGTATTACTGAAGATTGATTTAAAGCCGCACTGCACAATTGAGCTCGTCGGTCTCCCTCTAAAATCTTGAACAATTCATGTCTATGGGGTCTGTATTTATAAATACCTGCGGGAAGGTCCTGCACCCTGCCAGCGACAATGTATACCTCAAGAGGATAAAGCGCGCCGGCAGAAGGCGCTGTTCTACAACCTCTCGAATCTGTAATGCCCTGCGCAGACCACAAAAGCTGCGAGACTTCGGCAAGCGTCAAAGCTTCTGCAGCATAGCTTCGCACAGACCGTCTTTTCAACAAAGCTGTCTCAACCGGAATATTGCCGTCAAACCGTGGGGCAGGCAGCTTTACGATTTCTTTGGATTTGTCAATAGTCATGGCTTCACCCGTTGTCAAAGGAAAGCATGCGATGTTTAATAAAAAAATTATTTCATAAATCACAGCAAGTATAAAGTATTTTTTCATTGCTGACACCCCCCTTTGTTCTTGCTTCGCATCAAAAGGCTGATATCTATTTGCGAAGATGAGAAATAAAATCTTTAATTTTCCGGAGCAGCGGCTTTTTGATATAAACTTTCAAATAAAGATCCCCGGGCTTTCCCCCGCCTTTTCCATCCTCACCCATTCCGGCGAGTCTGATTCGCTGCCCTTCTCTGACACCCGGTGGAATTTTGACAACCAGCTTCTTGGACTTTTTCCTTAAGAAATATGCATACGGACCACCTTGTTGAGCCTTTAGCGGGTCCAGATGAATAATATCGTTGATGTCGGCCCCGTTTTCCGGCAATTCAACACCAGCGATTTTTTTAAAAGCATATTGGTAGAGTTTGCCAAAGGGTCCCTGCAATGGAAATTGCATTTGATTATGTTTTCCCCTCCCCAAACCCCTGGAAAAAACAAACCCGCTGACAGTAAACCCCGGTTTTTTAAATTCAAAGGTACGGTATCCCTGACCGTAAAATTGCCTGAATATTTCGTCATAATGCCTGAATCCAAACGCCCTGGCCATTTCTTCAAAAATTTGATTTATATCCGAACCGCTAAAGATATCCTGTTCAGAATAATTTGTTCTAAACTGACTGTAAGCAGAAGATCCGAACTGCTGTCTCAACATATCATATTCACCTCTTTTTTCCGTGTCTGAGAGAACAGCATAGGCTTCGTTAACGCGTTTCATTTTTTCAGCGGTTTCCGGATGTTCCTTGTTTCGATCCGGGTGATATTTAAAGGCCAGTTTCCGGTAAGCTTCTTTGATTTGCTTCTGGCTGGCATCCTTATCTAAACCCAGTATCTGATAATAATCGTTTTGTTCCATAATATTATATCATCAACACCTTGCATCTTCTTCACGCCCCGTTCAATCGTCATGTTTTTTCATTGTTTGTTTCTTAATACTGCTGTTTTTCGGTTCAGTCAAGCAGGCTCAAGATAAACAGGGGGTGGTTGAGCAAAGAATACTTGAATAGCCCGGCTCTTAGTATGGAGCCTCTGGACGTTCTTCAGATTATAAGTTTCTCATGCCTTCGTTGATTTTTGTACTGTTGCCAAGAAAAGCCCGTATAGACGCTCCTGGCGTCCTGCATCATATAATAATAAGTGGGATCGAACGTCGATATTTATGATGACCGTAGATCCGGCAAAAAAAGTAAAAATCCGACCCCAGAGGGGCCGGCTTTGGTATAAGCCCAGAGGGCATGATTTACTGGGCCTGAGCTAATGAGCCCTGAATTGCCGTATTAAAATCAGTCGGGCCTTATCGTTTGGATTTTATTACTGTGACAAAAACTTCAAGAATACCCAAAACCTGTTATTGGGAGCTACTTGTACTGTCACAATGACAAAATATGGTTTTGGGTGTCTCAAATGATAACGATTTTATGGCAGAGCCAATTTTCTCTGACCTGGCCCAGAGCGCCAGGGTTTCTATGTTCAACTAAAAATACACTTACGTCCAGTAGACTATAATGACCCAAGGGGTCTTGTTGACAAGATCCCTGAAAGTTATTAATGGACATTGAACAGACGTGTATATTTAAAATCCCAAGAAGATTTAGAATATGTCTATGGCCTAATTGAACAGTCTTACAAGGATGTGCTATGAAAGCCTCTAACAAGCCAATGAGGACGGATTTCAATTTCGCTGCGCTTGTGTGTCATAAAGAGAGGCGTAAGCCTTTCGTGCTGTATTAAAGATGAGAGTAGGTCTCTCGGTTTCGGCGACCAGAAGCTGGAATCAAACCGCCCTATGCGGCATTTGTTAAGAGCAACTGTCGTGAGCGATTAGGGTAAAAGGCAATCAGAAAATTGTCAGGTGGGTATTGAGGAGATGAACGAAAGTGAACCCCTGATGAGGTGTCGAAATGGAAAATGATACTGTCAAAACCTGATTCCGAGCGTAAATCAGGGATAAGTTTCAACGTGAACTGGCATAACGGGTGAGACGGCAGTCGGCATAGAGGGGGCATGAACTCAATACAGGCTTTAATATGGAACATGAGAACCTGTTGTTCTGATGTTAAGGGAGAAGCACAAGTGGAAACCCCACGAGGCAAGAGTACCGAAGCAGAGCACAGGGACGGATTAGCCCGTAGTAGTGCTGAAGTTTCTGTAATGGAAATGGAGCGAAGGAGCTAAATCATTCAGTCTGACTCAATGAGTCAACCAGACATGGGAGGAGCCCATTGGAACAGACAAAACCTTTGCACTGGAATCGGGCATGTGCATAAGGTTGAATGATAAGAGATGTATGAAGCGAGAGCTTCACGTACGGTTCTGTGAGAGCCTTTAGGGGAAGTTCTTTTGGGCTACTCGATCATTGCCAGCCGGTTAGCCGCAGCGTTGCAAAAATATAAAATGGATATTGGAGTCAAACATGTCTTTTTGGAATCATAGGGTTATCCATAGATATCATGAAGAGACCGATAGTCATACATATCATATTCACGAAGTATATTATGATGATAATGGTTTTGTTGAAGGATGGACTGAATCAGCTATGGAGCCATTTGGAGAAACACCTTCCGAGCTTCGTGAAGACATCAGGCATTTTATAAAGGCATTTCAAAAACCAATATTAATAGCGAAGATAAAGGATGGTAAGGAAATCCTGGTCCCAGACGAAGAGTCGCCAGAAATAAATCAAGGGCATTATGCTGAATTTTTGGATCGAGCATGGGTAGCCATAGATTATATTTACCAATTTCTTGGTTGCCATCCATTGCTGAGAAAGGAAAAAAGACTTCAGGATATTTATTTTAAAGCAGAAAGAGCCCTGTCTGATTTATATCAAGAGGCTGGAAAACTCGAATATGAATCAGAACAAAACAGCAGCTAATCGGGTAGCCGGGAGTTTTTCTCCCCGGTGGTTTGTCAAGTGGCCGGGTTTATGATATACTTTTTTGAACAAAAGACAGAAGAGGAGTTCTCGTTTATTATGAATCGAATGACAAAAATCTTTCTTCCGGCGGCCTTATGTATGGCACTGATTCTGGCCCCCTCCGGCACACCTGCCGCTTCGGATGTGAATCTATCGGTGACCATTGCCGTCGGTGGAGCTGTGGCATGTGGGGTGTACTTTTTTGTAGCTTATACTGTGAACAATGTACCTGCCCGGAAGCCCATCCAAACCGAAACGGCCTTGCTTAATCGCGGCCCGGAAGGCTGGCGAGTCGGGTGTCCTCATCTGAAGTTTATAGAGGACGGCCGTTCGTCTTATGCGCCTTACGTCGAGATAATAAGTGTGCGATTTTAGGTCAAAGCAGTTCCTCCCCGGTTTCAAGGTCGAGCCGCAGATCGCCGACACGCAGGCTGGCGACCTTGTTTTTTTGGCGCAACGGCGTGGAAATCTCCAGCATGTCCAGTGAAGCCGACCGGATTACTCCAAGCGCGAGGGAAAATCCCTCCCGATCCTGAAAGGACATCAGGCGCTTAGGACAGATCTTCTCCAGACCGTACACAGGGAAGTCCCGGATGCTAAGCCGCTCCGATAGCGCCCCGGAAAAATAATCGAGGAACAGTTTGCGGCGGCGGCGAGCCCGCTCCTCCGGCGATCTGGGCCTCACCGCATCAACCACGGGGAACACATGGAGGGCCATGCCCGAATCGCAGCCCAAAGGCGCCAGAATGTGCTCCAGTTCCTGCTCCTTTTGCATGGCGATTACCGTTTTGGGTCGCAGCAAGGCGATCTTCCATTCCTTGAGAGCACCGCCGCCTGCCATTGGGTCCACCAGCCCGGTGGTGTCCACCACTACCGCGGTTGCTTCTTCCGCCAGGGCCCGCTCCCGCAGTAACTGCACCCCCACCAGGGTGGGGAGCATGTGACGCTGGGGCGAGGTGCTACCCACGAAAAAGGCCGCATCCGGCCGGGGCAAAGGCCCATCCCAATTGCTGACCACGGCAAGGTTCAACGTGGTGGGAACGCCCAGGGTCGTCTGCCCCACGTCCCCATCGAGCCAACCCACCCGGCCATGAAAGCGGCACAAACGGGCCACAAGCCAGCGCACAAATGTGCTTTTGCCACTGTTGGAACCGCCGATGACCATAATGGTGCCCGACAGGCTCTCCAGGTCGAGTTCCAGCCATTCGGACGGGACCTGAATTGATTCCGCAGACGTCACCATATTCATCTAATCTCCATAGCAGCCGACCTTGATGTTCATAAAACAGATACTCTTGAAGAGATTTATCATAAGCTGGTTCAGCTTGAAGAAGATGCCGATAAAGACGATTAGTCTTGTTTGTCCTCATACCTTCCTCTTAAGGAAACATACAGAACTTCACAGACAACCTCTTTTCTGATGCCATCGTCGTTTTTTGCAAGCAAAACAAGATATTGAGTCCTATATTTTTTCACAGGACCAATAAGTCTTCCCCCTATCCTAAGCTGTTCTATCAAAGGAGGAGGAATCTTGTTGCATGCTGCGGTGATAGCAATTCTGCAATAGGGAGACATCTCTCGGTATCCCAAAGCCCCGTCTTCTTTGATGAGTACAATATCATTATAGCCTGCTTTCTCCAGATTGTTTTTAGCAAATTCAAAGGTCAACGGATCGATTTCAATGGATACAACCAAACCGTCTGGCCCAACAATCTCCCTTGCCAGTGCCATAGCCAGACCCAAGACCAACTTCGAGAAATTTGTGGCCCTTATCCAGGCCCAGGGGCTCATAAAAGAGTGGGCAACTGTGTGGGCATGATATAGTTGCCTCTTGGCCGGGAATCGGTAGAGGAACTTCCCGATATGCATAGTCCTTGTACATATGCGGTATGAAATCTTCCCTCGGGACGCGCAGCATCGCCTCCTTTATCCGCTCCGACCTGAGATATCCCCGCCTGATCAGCCACTCTACTTTCTTATGTCTTTCCTTTGTAAATTCCTCTCTGCTTTTCGTGGACTCTTTTGGCGGTGGCACTATCCAACCTTGCATCTTTTGCCTCACACTGCTTATCTTCCTTTTGCCGGCCCCAGGACCATCATATTGTGAGCCGCCTCAAGGACATCAGGGTTTACAAGTTCTTGGTTGTTTGATATCTTTATTGAGCCTCTTGCAGAAACAACGCCAATTGACAGAGTAGTACTACATGGTGTGCCACAGCTCATACCTATGTACGATATATAGCGCATGCGGTGTACTTTCATGTGTTTCTGCAAGAGGCTCTATTATTAAAGAATTCGCCCTGAAATACAACATCTAGAAGCTAAAAAATCTATTTTGCCGATTTCATCCCGCACTTGCATCGAAATGAAAGCTCTATCGTTCTTTGGGTGGCATACAGTGTTTGTTAGCTTTTACTTTTTCTTCACGCTGGTATTCTACACGCCCAAAAAAGAGGTGGCTAAAGGAGAATATACAGCCAAGAACAAGGAACCGAAAATATGGTTTGAATCTTTGCAATCAATGGCGCAAGTACTAAGGAACGAAAATCAGGAACTTTTAAAAATTATAAAAGAACAAAAACCGACCTCTTTAAAAGAGTTGGAAATAGCAACCGGACGGAAGCGAAGCAATCTGTCACGAACGTTAAACACAATGGCTAAATATGGTATTGTTGATTTAATAAAAGATAAAAGAACTGTGAAGCCAATTGTGATGGCAACAGATTTTAAGGTCGAGTTTGGACTTAATACTCCCTTCATTCAATAAAGATAATGCTTCTCCCATAACATCAAAAGAACCGACAACGACTTGAATCGCCAGGTACAAAATGGAAAATGTCCGTGAAATATTGACATTTTCGCAGTTAGACGGCGAGTATGCCTTGAGTGGAGAATGATTTTGGAAACCGAGAAAAGAGAAAAACTAAAAAATCATATCAAAGAAAAGATTGAAGGCTTAAAGGAAAACATAAAGTCTTATCAATTGCTCACCCAGCCTATATCACCGGATAATGCCATTGGGCGGCTCTCCCGTATGGATGCGATAAACAGCAAAAGCATCAATGAAGCCGCCCTAAACAATTCAAAACAGACTTTATCAAAACTGGAACGTGCGTTGACGATGATCGATGATCCTGATTTTGGCTTGTGCTGCGAGTGTGAAGAGCCAATCCCATTTGCAAGATTGATGATTATGCCCGAATCAGATCTTTGCGTTAAATGTGCTGAGGCTATTCATTTTCGTTGAAAACTATCCGACTGCAAATTGAAAGAGACTTCCAATGAGTAACGAACCAGAGGGGTCGCGTCTACACTCTTGACAAAAGGCTTCTTTCTGTAAAACAAGAGGGGGCAGTAAAAAATACCCGTGCAAATTGAGATAATCGGTACAGAATCTCTTGGGGTTCGTGGGCTTTGCGTAGTGGTAACAGTAAAGGATCGTAAAATTATTATCGATCCCGGGGTAGCTTTAGGTTATAGTCGCCACGGTAAGCTGCCGCATCCTTTTCAGGTTGCTGTTGGTGCAAAGATTAGAGAAAAAATAATTGAGTCACTTAAAAGCGCCACAGATGTGGTTATCAGCCATTATCACGGCGACCATATACCCCTGGTGAATCCTAATCCTTATCAACTCAATGCACGAATGGTCATTGAAGCATGCAGGAACACCCGTTTCTGGTGCAAAGATCCTGGTGATGCTTCCGACAAAATATCTATGCGCTACTATGACCTGTCCAGATTACTGAACATGGAGCTTCCTATTGTTGAAGGACAAAAAAATGGTTTGATGACTTTCTCAGGCCCACAACCGCATGGTGAAAAGGATAGCGTTCTTGGAATGGTTATGATGACACGTATTCAAGACGGTAAGGAAGTTTTTGTCCATGCCTCTGATATCCAGCTTCTTTATGATGATTCTATATCTCATATATTGCATTGGAAACCTGATATTGTACTCGTATCAGGCCCACCATTATATCTGTCATACCTGACACCTGAACAGAAGGAAAGAGCACATTACAATGCTGTCCGCCTTGCCGGAAGCGTTGCAACATTAATTATCGACCACCATCTCCTACATTCAGAGGAAGGAAGTCGCTGGTTGGACAATCTTGCATCTTCAACAGGTGATAAGGTAATATGTGCGGCTGATTTTATGGGATGTCGCAGGCTTCTTTTAGAAGCATGGCGAGATTACCTGTACGACAAGATGCCGGTACCGGAAGGATGGCACAAGGCTTACGCGAATGGTGATGTTGATACTGATGACTATGGTGAGATTCCGGTGAAATTTTCCTATCCTGCTTGAATACCTGATCCGCACTCTCATTTTTTTGTTTAAAGAATGCTTTTTAGGTCGCTTGCGGTACATTAGTTTATAAGTTGACGTGGTAAAAAGAGTCATCATGTTGTGAAAATTCAAAGTTTAACTTGAGATTATCACAAATGGGGGTGGGGATAATCTGTTGCCCGTTTAATTTCAACGTTTCGTGAACGGTTACAATTATTGTAACCGAAACTGTCTTTTCTTCGACTTTAGAAATACAAGCGCTTTGAATTCAAAGAAAGCAAAACCTTGCTTATAACCTAAATTGAGCGATTTTTTACTTGATCTGCGCCGATCTCTTGCGCATAAAGGCTTCGCAAAAATCCTCTACATATCCACGGGTATGCCTGCGGTTTTTGCGAATCCTTATGCATCAAGATCTCAACACATATCTTCGCAAAAAATCGCTCAACTTAGGTATAACCATTATTTCTAACAAAGGAGAAAAGTATGAAAACAAGAAACAACACTATTAAAATCGTTGGAGCGGCATTAACTGTTTTTTTCTGCATAAGCGCCGCCTCTACGGCACTGGCTTTCGTCGGCGGTGGACACGATGTCCACGGCAAAGGTCTATTTAACATATTGAAAAAACTCGATCTTAGCGATACCCAGAAAGAACAAATCAAAGGGATACTGCAGCAAAACCGGAAAGCTTACCAGGAACTGACGGGGAAACTGAGTACGTTCCGCCAGGCAAATGCCGAAACAAAAGACTCATTTGGCGAGGCCCAGGCAAGAGCCGACTTCCAGAAAATGGTCCCTGTAATGGAAGACCTGTTTGTCTTGAAACAGCGGACTCGCAGCCAGATTAACCTCGTTCTGATACCTGAGCAGCGTGCAAAGCTGGAAAAAATAAGAACCGGGCGCAGGAGTAAACATCAGGCAAAGCGAAAGGCTATGCAGGAAAGAACGTATGGCGGCCAAGAAAAAGAGAGCCTGTAGTCTTTAAGAGTGCCAAATCTGACCGGTATCAGCGAATTATACATGAGCCTTCATAAACCAGAAGATGACGACCAGGAGATTGTCAGGCAAGCTTGCAGCGGTGACACCAATGCCTTTGAAAAGCTCTTAACCAGGCACAAAAGGCATGTTGGCGCCATCGCCGCGGCTCATGTTCCTGCAAGCCAGGTTGAAGACATCGCTCAAGAGGTATGTATTAAACTGTACCTGGGCCTTTCTAAGATCCGGGAAAAGGGGAGCATTAAAGGCTGGCTTGCCGCTGTTACGATCAGGACCTGCTACGATTTTTGGAGGAAACAATATCGCCGCAATGAGATTGCCGAAAGCAGCCTTACCACTGATCAGCGCAACTGGATCGAACAGGTCATATCAGATGAAACAGGGCAAAGGCTGGCAGAACAACGGGAAGCAAGGCAGGTCCTGGAGGCTGTTTTACAAAAATTTGGCCCTGAAGACAGGATGGTCATGGAGCTTGTTTATTTTCAAGGTCATAGTGTCAAAGAAACCGCCGGCCTCCTTGGATGGAGCAGTGCGAATGTTAAAATCAGGACGTTCCGTGCCCGGAAGAAACTTAAAAAAATTCTGGCGGCCTTGCGAGAAGGGATAAATCAATGAAGATCAACAACCAGGCTGTTAACAGACTGCTAAAAACTTTAGCGCCGGTCTACAAGTCTGCCGATACCGACCCGGGACAGCTTGGGTTTAAATGGCAGCAGGATGTAATGAGGCGCATCCGACAGATGGAACCGCCCCAGGGGCAAGCATCGTTTTTTCAGGCCGTTTCACGGGCCGCGTGGAAACTTGTCCCTGTAACCGCCGGGCTTGCAATTGTGTTCGGGGTTGCGGCTTTAAACTTTGATGTTGTTTCCGAGTGGCAGGCGCTTGATCTTATGGCATCAGTCACAGACACGGTAGCCTATCTGGATTTTTTACAATAACAAGGAAAAGAAGATGAATAAATGGAAAGCAACAATTGGTGTCGTGCTTCTTTTTACTGTAGGGGTGCTGTTCGGATCTATCGGAACCGGCATGTACATTAAAAACCGTCACGTTCAACTACGGGAAAAACCGACGGCCAATGCCGCGTTTATTGTAGATCGCCTTACCCGTAAACTGCGCTTAACCAGTGATCAACAAGCTCAGGTTGAAAAAATCGTTCAAAAACACCAGATACAGATTGCTACACTTCGGCTAACGCACCGAGCACAGGTTAGACACATTTTGGATCAAATTATGACCGAGATCCAGACCATCCTCACTCCTGACCAGCAAAGAAAAATGGAGCCGATCTTAAACAAGCTTGAAAAAAAGCGTCGGCAACATCTCAAACGCTTTGGGAATTATCGTCGCTGAAAAGATACTCAAAGAAGGCCATGTAAGAAAACCCTTGAAGGCATGGGGTGGTCCGCTCTGCAGAGCCATTGTCGGGCAAGACAGGGCCACGTCATTTAAGCTGAGAACCTCCTGAATTCACAAGAATTGCTTACTTATTCGATTTTCAATAAATTTGAAGCACGAAGCTCGAAATCCGAAACAAATACGAATGACCAAAATTCAAAATTTCAAACATGGTGGAGCGCCATAGATATTGCATAAGTGCCTGACATATTTTGGTCATTTGATATTCGAAATTAGATATTGTTTCGAGTTTCGATATTCGTATTTCGGATTTTGAGGTCCCCACAAACTCTAAATATTAGCACTTTAGCACTGACTTTGACGTTTCCCTGCCGGGCAAGATACTTTGATTGACACAATACATTTTTTCTTTTAATTGACCTCCTGGATTATTGTTCAAAATAGTTTAGACAATCTTAGGGCGAGCTTCTGCTTCTTGCTTTTTTTCAGATTTACAGATAGGTTATTTTATTAGTATTGCAATAATTTAAATCCTGAATATCCTGTAAATCCCGTCAAAAAAATAATATTTAAAAGCGCTAAAGTGTTACAAAAGGAGAAACTATGAAAGAGATCAGTGAATTGAATTTGCCGGCAGATCTTCGTTATGCGGATGATCATGAATGGGCAAGGCTTGAAGAAGATAAAGTTAGAGTTGGTCTTGACGACTATGCTCAGGATCAGCTTGGAGATATTGTTTTTGTTGAACTGCCGCAGGCTGGAGATACTTTTAAAAAGGGAGAAGTATTTGCAACTGTTGAATCTGTTAAAGCTGTCTCTGAATGTTATATGCCGATCAGCGGTGAAATCGTTTCTGTTAACAACGATCTTGAAGAATCTCCTGAACTGGTAAACAACAGCCCTTATGGCGATGGGTGGTTTGTTGTGATCAATCCCGGTAATCCTTCTGAGATGGATACACTGATGACAAGTGAAGCCTGCCTGGAAAAATTGAAAGGAAGTTAAATAAATGCGTTATCTTCCTCATACCAGCGAAGATATTAAATCAATGCTGCAGGTTGTTGGAGCTGATAATATTGATGATCTTTTTTCAACAATACCTGATGATTGCATCAGCAAGGATGATTTACAACTGCCAGATGCTTTGACCGAGTGGGAATTAGACTCTCATATGTCTGCTCTTTCCGGTGCTATGGCGGTATCACCGGATTATAAGGTTTTCATGGGTGCAGGCAGCTATGAACATTATATACCTGCTTCAGTATCTTTCCTTCTTGGCCGGTCGGAGTTTGTAACTTCTTATACTCCTTACCAGCCGGAAGTCAGCCAGGGAACACTTCAGGCAATTTACGAATATCAGACACTTGCCGCCCGCCTTTTAGGAATGGAGGTGGCAACCGCCTCGCATTACGACGGCGCGACAGCTCTTGCCGAATCGCTTCTTATGGCGGTTCGTATAAGCAAAAAAAGAAAAGTGGCTGTTTCAAGTTTGATTCACCCTCTCTATAGAAAAGTGGTTCGGACTTATTTTGAGCCGACCGGATATCAAGTGTTGGAGCTTCCTTATCTCAAGAACGGTTTGACTGATCTTGCCGGGCTTGAGGAACTAAATGATCTTGCGGCTGTTGCAGTTCAGTCCCCTAATTTTTTTGGATGCATTGAAAACCTTAAGGAGGCTGGAGAGAAAGTTCACAATAAAGACGCTCTTTTTATTACATGCTTCACAGAAGCCCTTTCATACGGGCTTCTAAAAAATCCAGGGAGTCAGGGTGCTGATATTGTATGCGGTGAAGGTCAAAGCCTGGGTATTCCCCGTTCATTCGGCGGACCGGCTCTTGGTATGCTTGCCGGCAGAAAGAAATATATGCGCAGCCTGCCGGGACGTCTTGTTGGTAAAACTAAAGATCTGGACGGAAAAAGAGGTTTTGTTCTCACACTTGCAACAAGGGAACAGCATATTCGCCGTGAAAAGGCTACTTCCAACATCTGTACAAACAACAGCCTTTGTGCACTTACGGCTGCAATTTATATGGCCTCGGTCGGAGGTACCGGAATAAAAAAACTCGCAGAGCTTAATCATGACAAGGCTGAATATCTAAAGCAGGAATTGAAGAAAGCAGGATTTAAAATTAGTTTTGAAAGTCCGACATTTAATGAATTCGTGGTGGAATTTCCCGCAGGTTTTGATTCTGTCTATGATAGTCTTCTGGAGAAAAAAATTGTAGCAGGTCTTTCTCTGTCTGAATTTTATCCGGAACTTACAGGTCACTATCTTTTATGCGCGACGGAAACCATGTCGAAAAACGACATGGATGTTCTTGTCAGGGAGGTTAAGCTATGAAGGAAACCGTAGGCGCCACAGGACTTATTTTAAATGAGCCGCTGCTTTGGGAAAAAGGCAAAAAAGGAAGATGCGGTTATTCTTTACCGCGGCAAGATGTTGAATCTTTCCCCCTCGACAATGAATTAGCCGGAGAAGGCCCTGATTTCCCTGATTTGAGCGAGGTTGATGTAGTACGACATTACACCAGACTTTCCCAGTGGAATTTCGGGGTTGACACAGGCATGTATCCGCTGGGTTCGTGCACCATGAAATACAGTCCAAAGACAAACGAAAGACAGGCAGGGCTTTCAGGCCTTGCCGGAGCTCATCCACTACTTCCATCAGATCTTTCCCAGGGAACGCTCAGGATGATGTATGAACTTGAGCAATATCTTGCTGAAATTACCGGCATGGATGCAGTAACCCTTCAGCCTGCTGCGGGAGCGCATGGAGAGCTTACAGGCATGTTAATTATTCATGCTTATCACAAAAACAGAGGTGCGCAGCGTTCCAGGATTCTTGTCCCTGATACAGCCCACGGCACAAATCCGGCGACTGCAACCCTGTGTGGTTATAGTTCCGTAGAGGTTAAGTCCAATGAAAACGGAATTCTTTCGGTTGAGTCTGTTGCTGATTTAATGGATGAAGATACATCTGGAATAATGCTGACAAATCCAAATACGCTTGGCCTTTTTGAAGAGAACATCAAGGAAATATCTGAAATTGTTCATTCCAAAGGAGGAATTGTTTATTGCGATGGCGCAAACCTGAATGCTGTAATGGGTATAGTAAAAATGGGAAAAATCGGAGTTGACGTAATGCATCTGAACCTGCACAAGACATTTTCCACACCCCACGGTGGAGGAGGCCCAGGTTCGGGGCCCGTTTGTGTGAAGAAGCATCTTGAGCAATTTCTGCCCGTTCCGCGCATTGTTGAAGAGAAAGGCAATTATGCGTTTTTTGATAATTATCGCGAATCTATTGGCAAAGTGCAGGCTTTCCACGGAAATATTGGAGTCATGATTAAGGCTTACAGTTATATCGTAAGTATGGGGCCGAAAGATCTGAAGATGGCCAGCCGTCTTGCTGTTTTAAATGCAAATTATATAAAGGAAAGCCTGAAGGATACTTTAGACCTCGCATATGACAGGCCGTGTATGCACGAATGCGTGTTTTCCGATGAAAAACAGAGGGACGACCATGTTACCACATTTGATATGGCCAAGCGCCTTATGGATTACGGCTTTCATCCTCCAACCGTTTATTTTCCGCTTGTGGTTCACGGGGCAATAATGATTGAGCCAACGGAAACAGAGTCAAAAGAAGATATCGACAAATTTATTGAAGCATTTAAGTCTATTGCAAATGAAGCAAAGGAGTCCCCGGACTTGCTGCATAATGCTCCAGGCAAAAGCAAGGTAAGAAGACTTGATGAAGTGAGCGCTGCCCGCAAACCGTGCCTTGCAGGATAATGTTATGTCGAATAATCAGCCTGTGGAAATAGTAATTGTCGGTCTTGGAGCAGGCGGGCTCTATTCTTCAAAGAGCGCTCTGAGTTATAACCGAAAAAGCCATGTAACCATTATTGAGAAGAGAAATTTTGATCAGTTTTCTCCCTGCGGTCTTCCCTGTTTCTGAAAAAAAGCTTGAAAAAAGTTAAAGGAAATTGAAAGAATGGTTTAATAGGAAAACCATGCTGGTAAACTGTTCCATTTTCAATAAAACAAAATTCCCCTTTAGAGAAAGGGGAATTTTGAGGGATTTCCTTTACTCGTTGACAATCAACAACTCAATGCGACGATTCTGGGTACGACCCTGCTCGGTGTCATTGCTGGCAACCGGTCTTGTTTCGCCATATCCATTTACGATTATGTCTGTCCGCTTGACGTGGCCGACATTTATCAGAAAATCAGCAACATTTTTTGCCCTGTTTTTCGAAAGCGGCAAATTATTCTCTGCGCTGCCGATCGCGTCAGTATGCCCTGACACCTCTAACCTTGAGTCGGGGAATTCCCGAATAGCGTTGATCAGTTTGTTCATAAGTGGAAAATTGATCGTCTTGATCTCTGCGCTTCCGGATGGAAAATAAAAACCCTGTGCCTTGATTAAGACGTTGTTCCCTTTTCTGTAAACCTCTGCCTCCCCGGGTGTGAATAATGACTGTACATGCCTGAACCTCTCATCGGCTTCCTGCTTGATAAGATCAGTCTCCATTTGCCTCTTTGCCTGATCTGACATTTCGTGTTCATACTTGTTATGCACACCTTTGAGTTCAGCTTCTAATTCGTGTATGCGTTTAAGCTTTTCATCTGCAATCCTTGCGGAATCTTTCCTGGATTCGACCAGCTCCGCAATTGTGTTATGCAGAGAACGGACAACAATATGATTCGGCTGCTCAAAGTCAAGTTCGCTTGAAAGCGGTTTGTTGATCTCGAACAATTGTTTCTGATACCAAAGGATCATATCTTCCATAGAGTACTTGCGCCGTTTGAACGTCCTGGCAAGTTCTGTTATTTCTGTGGCCCTGTTTGCCATTTCAGTTGCCAGCTTGGCATGGCTGTTTGCTTTTTCCGCTTGAGTGCGATCTGTTTCAAGGATTGATATTGCCATGTTGAGTTCTGTCTCCGCCTTCCGATAAGTTACAGGAGCGTTGTCATCCGCCTCTTTAGCCCTGGCCTGTTGAACCGATGCCTTTGCCAGACTTACAACCCCCTTTTTTAATGCATTAATCTCCATCTCATTGTAAGAATTGATCAATGAAGGCCGGAGATCCTTTGCCCCGGCAATGCTGCCCTCTTCAATCAGACGGTTTGCATCAGCAAGTTTTTTCTCTGTTGCCTTGTATTCCTCCCTGAACAGCTCAGGTGCCCCTGCCTTTCTGGCCCGATGCCTGACATCAATGACCTCCCACATGATCTCCTGTGCGTGCTTGGCATCACTTTTAGCTTTTGCCAGAGCGCTCAATCCCTTGTTGGCAAGGTACACTGGTTGATCGCCTTTTCCCTCGCCAGCCATATGAAAGGCCTCAGCATAGAGTCCTTTTGCTTCAAGGAATCCCTCAGGAGCAAAAACGTCAATCCCATTTTCTTGCGCAGCCGTCAATTCTTTCTTCAGTGTTGCAATTACTTCAAAGTTGCTGTTAATTTCATCAGGGGTCAGGCGTTGTTGATCACCCACACAGCCTGTAACTAACCACAGAAATCCGATAACAAAAACAAGACTTTTTTTCATTTTTATTGTCATTTTCATGGTCACTCCTCTTTTTTAGATGTTTTTGTATGCGCTTTGTTACAATCGCACAGGTCGATTAACTGTATCAGTGTC
>Ga0255377_1110_pt1 | contig 16147 bp, 10 predicted proteins | sample ANMaggSeSYBR01G9_FD_182099 | JGI IMG/M metagenome (GOLD analysis project Ga0255377, IMG submission 182099) | Sediment cell enrichment communities from methane seep in Santa Monica Basin, California, United Staets - ANME aggregate JGI... | ecosystem: Environmental > Aquatic > Marine > Cold seeps >... | reverse complement strand
ATGATTTGATGATTTTTTCTGCATTTTTTCTATAGGTTTGATATTCACCGACTAATTCATCATAAAAACCAGAAGATTCAGGAAAATGGCTCACAACTTTCAGAGAATCACACTTCATTTTCATTTCTTTAACAGATTGGATCATGCGCTGATATTCATCATTAAAATGATTTTCCAAATCTTCAAGGCGCCTTATTGGAATCTTTTGTTCACAAAAAGCACAAAATTCTAAAGACTTGTCTTTATGTATTTGCAGACCCCGCTCTACCCATTTATTAACTGCTTCATCTGCTTGCAATTTTTCTATAACTTGTGATGTAATTGTTTTTGATAGAACATTCCTCGCTTCATTTTCAAGTTCCGACAAATCAAAATTCGGCACTGACACGGAGTTGATTGGTGGCTCGCTCGTTTGCTGAATTGATTTTTGCAGAACTTTAAGACGATCATCTGATAGCTTTAAATCTTCAGAGCCTTTAAGTTTTTCAGCATTTGCTTCAATCGCCTTTACAAGATTTGTACGATCATAATTTCTATAGTTGTCCTTTTTTGTAGTAGTAAGTGCATTTTTAATGTCTCGGGCTTTATCTTGAAGTATTTTTTGTTTATTATTTTTTAATTTTTCTAGTGTCGATTTTTTGGAACTAAGATTTGGTCTTAATTTACCAAGTTTATCTTCAATGCTTATTATCTTTTCTTTATCTTCTTTGCTTTCTTTGCCAAGGAAAAATATCGGCTTTGGTCCACCAATGCCAAACACACTATCATCAATAAAATCTTTATTGAAAACACGAATGTTCTTAAACGTTGTTAACTCGTTATGGCTAATGGATATTTCATTATCCAGATCAAATATAAACTCCGATTTTTTTTCGGGGTTATTATAATAATTTTCACCTAATTCAAACGATCGTAAAATGCGAGAAAAAGATGTTTTTCCTGAGCCGTTCCAACCATAAATGAGATTGTATTTCTTGAACTCTGGCAAATCGCTTGCAGGCTTAAAATCAATAAATGAAGGGCAGTTTTTGATTTTAATTATGCATTTTATCATTTTGCATCCCCTTCCACGATTTTGATTTCTTCCGGTGTCAGAGAGTAGAGTTCATATACCATCCGGTCAATTTCGGCTTCCAATGCGCTGGTGTCGGCTCGTGGGTCGGATTTTTTCAGGGAAAGGATTTTGTCGACAAGAGTGATAATTGATTTTTGTTCGGTTTTAGAAACTTCAACAATCGGAACTTTTTCGATGAAGCGTTTTGCATAGGAATAGTAGCCATTTTGAAACATGCTGCTGTGTTTTTGAAGATAAAAATCCAATAAGGCGCTATTCAATAACCCAAGCAGATATTTATAGCTAAAGCTTGAATCTTTTTTTAACGTAATCCCATAACCTCCGGCATTTCCGCCGCCCACAAAATAATAGTTACTCCCTTCATCCAGAGTGATGGAGGCCTTTTTTGCCAGAACCTGCAGCATCAGTTTCGGTTGTTCAAATTGGTCTAAATTTTTAGGATATACATAAGCATACCACCGGTCATTGTTCATCTTGCCTTTTTCCCTTGATCGAAGCTTTTTTTCACAACTTTTTAGATAATTCCAGACTTCAGATTGTCTGGTTTTATATTCAGATTCCGAATATAGTTTTGGACGATGACCATCAAGAGAATAGGGAAAAATCAACCAGTATCTGTTAGGTTCCGTGCAATATCGCCGTATCTCTTTTCCTTTTAAAAGCGGCTTTACATCAGAAAACGGAATGTCCACAAATTCTTTTAAATACGGTGACCAGAGCCTGCGATCGATTTCTTCCAGGCAATAGACCAGATCGGCACTGCTTACTATACCCTGAAAAGTCTTTTGAGTGAATGAGGATAAAGGTCTTCCTGTTGATTCAATTTTTTCAAAAATAGCTAAACTGTTATCATCGGCAAAAACCCAGTTATCAGAGGTGATATATTTTTTCGGGAATCGCTTTCTTATGATATTTGCTGAAGGTATCCGGCTCACATAATTTGTGAATTCATCTGAACCGTCTTGGCCGGAAAAAGCAACGTACTCAAACATGCTATTGTCCGATTTTCTGCAAAATAAAAGGGTGGTATAGGTGGTAGCTGTGTCAAACATTTGCGTATTGCCGAAATTGACTAACTTATACAGGTAAGCGTTTGTACTCAGAAATTTCCTTAACCCAACACCATAATCCGCATTAAAGAATTTATTCGGCTGGATGTATGCAAAAAATCCTCCGGCTCGTAATAAATTTATACCTTTCTCATCAAAGAGCGTATAGATATCGTAGTTTTTCGTAGCTGACTGATAATTTTTGGAAAATGCTTGTTTTAAAGGCTTTTCAATTTTTTGTATTCTGATATACGGCGGATTCGCTATCACCACATCAAACCCGCCGTTCTTCCTGAACACATCTGCAAAGTATAGCTTCCAGGGGAAGAAATTGCGCTCTTTGTTGCCGCGGGTCATCTCCCGGAGTTCGTTCTCCACGGCGGCAAAATCAAACTTGTATCTTTTATCCAGCTTCGCTTTTTCTTTATCGTAATATTCTTTTTTGTCCTTTTCCTTGGGTATTATTTTTATTTTATCCTTGATTGCCTTTAACTCTCTGAAATACTCTTCATTGCTGCGTTGCAGTTCGTAATGAAAAATCTCCACAACAGCATCTTCAACATTCCTTTTTAAAAGCCGCTTTTCTTCAGGATGGGTTGCCAGAAACAGCCTGTCCTGCTTGTTGTGCAGGTTTTCGATGAGTTTATCCAGGTGTTTGTTATCGTTGAAAAGCCGCATATTGAACGGCTTTTCGCTTTTATTTTCCTTTTCAAGGTTCAGGGAAATGCCGTGAAATTCCTCAATAAGGCTGTTGCCCTGCATAATCTTGTAATCCAGATTGGGTAAGGGTTTAATGTCGTGGTAATCGTCTTCGTCCACTATCAGGGAAAGCCACAGGCGCAATTTGGCGATGTCGATAGCTCCAGGATCAATATCCACGCCATAAAGTGATTGTTGAATGCAGTGGCGTTTGAATTCGTAAATACTCCTTTTGGTTTTATCGTCAAGGTATGTGGTCAGTACATTACGGGCCTTTATTATTTCATGCATCATGCCCACAGGAAATGCCCCGGAACCGATTGCAGGATCGCAAATTTTGATTGATGCCAGTTTTTCATCCAGAAGTTGAGCATTATCCCGTATTGTTTTTGCAATTTCTTCTTTTTTGTAGTTGCCTTTATAATTCTTATTGTTTGCTGTTTTTTCTACCATTATTTTTTCATATTCAATGGCGAATTCGCCTTTGCGTATGAAGGCCTCAATATCTTTACGAGGAATAACCGTTTTGTATCCTGTAGTTTTTAGCCCCAATTGCTTTGGTTCCGGTGTTCCAAATAATTTTCCCTGTGTCGGCTTTTCTTGTGCCAGTGAAATTTCTCCGGTGTTGACTGCGGTGTCTATATAATTGATGAGGCTTTCCCGGCACATATAGTGGACAATTTCACGCGGCGTGTAATAAGCGCCCTGACCTTTGCGGAGATTTCCCGGCAGGAGATTTTCAAAGACCTTGCCCAGCATCTCCGGGTCAACCGCTACTTCCTTCTCTAAAGGTTCATCTTCCCGTACTGTGAAGTTGTATTGATCAAAGGTTTCAAAGATTTCTGAAAAGAGGTCGTTATTAATGAGAATGTCCGTTTCCTGCCAGTTGTATTCACCGATAGGTTCAAAAAGCCCGCCGTTCAGGAAGGGAATTTTGCAATTAAAACGGGAATAATAATCGCTTGGGCGTTCTGTTGCCAGGGCTTCGTAGAAAAGAGGTTCAAGTACATCATTAAAAAAATTGTTGTATCGGATGTACTTTTTTTCAAGTAACTGCCGCAGGAAGTTTTTTGGGCCTGTTCCCCATGATTTGAAATCGCCTTTGTCATCTTTGCCTACACCAAGCCAACCTTTTTTCTGTAGAAAATAGAGAAAAACTATCTGGCCCAGCAGTTTCTTGGCAAAATTGGCGGTGTCTATTGCTTTGCTTTCAAATTCTCTTTTTATCTTGTTGTCTTCTTCCAGAATACGGTCGAGTTCTTCAGTCAGTTTCTCGAATAATCCCTTGTAGTCCTGATAGAACTGTTTGGTGACGACTTCAACGCTGAAAGCTTTTTCCAGTTCTGATAATGAAGGGTTATTCTGGTCATCACAAAGGATAGGAAACAGTTGCTGCTGAGCTGTGTGGTTCGGCTCGTTTTTGCCCACCAGAAACGAACACCTGCGGGGCGTAAAGTCTTCTTTAACCTTGATTTTTCCTGATTCCGTGATTTCCTGCCTGTATTCCATCCGGATATAGGAAAAACGCCAGTCATCAGTATTGTCCGTAAAGTAGGCTACAACGGCAGCGTCTTTTTCGCCTCTTGTTTTCAAATAGGAAGCAATAAAATTTCGCTGCATTGTGCGGGCACTGTCAAGCGCGGATTCTTTTCTGAGATGAACTACAACAACGTCCAACTTATTTCCGTCTATATCTTTATATTTGCCGATCCTTTTATATTTTTTTACGTGGTCTTTAAATGAATCCTTAATATATCCGGTAATCCATGAGGCGTTTTTATTTTCATCAAACTCATTAAACAGGTTTCGTATAAAGTTACGGAATCTGTTCTCGTTAAAAGAAGAGTTAAAGGTATCTACAATCAGATTTATGGCTGCCTGTTTATTCATGATTATCCTGCGCCCCTCACCCACAACTCCAGCCAGGGGAGAGTGTACCTAATAAATTTATCTATTCATTTATTTCCATATAGTTTCTATAAAGTTTGCACTGGAAATTTTTTTATCACTTGTCAGTATAGGTATTTTGCTGTAGATATAATGAGCCGGTCAAAGATATCAGGAAAATCTATAGATTCGGCAAGCTTAACGATTTGAGCCGTTAAACTTATAACCGAATAATTTTCTGAGCCCTTTATTTTTTCCAGTGTTTTTTCAAGGCTGATATCTATTCGTCTCTTTTCTGATAAATACAGAATTTCCACCAGCGAAATTGTTGAAACATAACAATGATGTTCTCCCCGCTCAATACCATCGATGATTTCAAATGCCTTTTTTCCAATTTTTCCTGTTTCGGAAAAATGTCGAATAACCGTCACTGTATCTGCAAGATATTCCATAGATCACACTTCCCTTTTTAGGATGGACTCAGACATTTCCTGCCTGACGGCCTTAATTTCTTTATCTATATCCAGACCTTCAAACCCCTTACCTTTCCAGATGCCTCTCATCTGAACAATTTCTCTTTTTTTATCCTTGTTTTGAGACAAAATAAAGGTGACGAAATTTTTGACTTCATCTAATCTATTCTCGGGAAGAAAGGCTAAATCTTTGTTAATTTCAGCTATTTTTAAGCCTGTGTTATGCATAAAATTTTCTCCTTTCATGTTCGTTATTGTTTGTAAATAGAACTCAGTGCAATATTATTCTCCTCATTTATTTTTCTGTTCTCCGGCTAAATATTCAGACAAAATAATCTCTCTTTTTGATGATACAATTGGCTGGTCCGGTCTTTCCACACTCAAGATATTATAGGGGATACTTTTCTTCAGTATTGCCAGAACTTTCAAGGAATTTCTTTCTTTTTCGATCTTCTGTTTGATTCCTTTAGTGGTGTTCTTTGGAATTACACCGTATTCGTATCCTTTCAGAATAAGCCTGATGTATTCCTCATCGTCATCGGTAAAACCCTGATATTTTCTAAATTCATTCGCCTTCAAACGCATTATTACATAACGTTCATTTGAAAGTCCTCCCCTGCCTCCTGATCCTTCTCCACCCAACACATCGCCTGATGTTATTAAATCAAACCGTGTCTTGTTTCTGTCCAGCATCGTGTAGTATTGTTCTGGAATTTTCCGTCGCGGTGTGTCAGGCTCACATTTAAAAATATCCGCAGCCTCAAAAAATGTAAGCTCTTTGGAACTTTTGCCGCCGGAAATAAAAAACTTTTTCAACTTGCCTTTTCTAAAGAATGTAAGCAATCGGTCGGTTTCTGCATCATTATCTTTGGCAGAGCGAGCCTTTTTAGGGAGCAATTTGATCTTTTCAAAAAGTTCGGGCCGGCTGTCTCTGATATCTCGGATAAACTTGAGATATTCCAGCTCAGAACGCTTTTCCCCATCATCATCGCCCTGATACGTCTTTTTGCTTGTAAGCCGTTTATATAAGCTATCACCAAAAAGTTCATGAGATGATACAATCTCTTCCTCTGTAAGATATCTGGCATCTTCGCCCAGCGTGTCATGAAACGCCTGGATCTTGGCTTTGATGTTATCTTCAAGACCAATATGCCTGTCTGATTGGTCAGTAGGAAAGAAGTTAAAAATGTAGATGTTTTTGTGTTCGGTGCCGACTCGGTTCACCCGTCCCACCCTTTGAAGCACTTTTGTCGGATTCCACGGCAGATCGTAATTGATGATAATATTGGAACGGTGCAGGTTGATACCTTCAGCAAGGATATCCGTGCTGATCAGAATGCGCAATTCGTCATTTCGGACTTTGCATGTTGGATCGTAATTTTCCTTTATCAAGTCTCTTGCAACGGGAACTGGCTTTTTGCCGTCAGATAACAGACCTCCATTGCTGGAATAGAACAAGACTTTATCCGGAAAATGTCTGTTCAGATTTTCAAACAAATAATCGCCTGTTTCCTTAGATTCGGTGAAAATAATGATCTTTTTGCCTTTGAGTTCTTTATCGGTTTTCAGGTCATGAATAAATGTTTTTAGCTTAGGATCTGAATCCACAACTGCCCATAGACCCCGAATGGCTTTAAGTGATTTAAGATCTGCATTCAAATATTCTATTAATTCCGGCTTAAATTCATCGGCATTATATCTTTCAAGCTTTTCCTGCTCTATGAGTTGAAGTATTTTTTCTTCATTGTCTTCATCCAGGAGGTCGTAAACATCCACTTTTTTGCTGATAAGGATAGTTCCTTTGTTGAACATATCAATGAAATTAACATAGGATTCAACAAAGCGATCTAATGTCTTGCGGAAGGCATAGAAGCTGCTTTCAAGCCGTTTAACTATAATGACCTTCATAAAACCGCCGACATTCCGCTGGCTTTGCTTTTCAAATTCAGGAAGTTCCTTTTTCAGGTAGAGAAGAGGCGTGTAGCGTGCGTATTTAATTTTTTTCAGCAAATCTATGGTTTGACTAAAAACAGCGCTTATATGTTCATCAAACTGGTAAATGAATCGCCTCGGATCTTCGACTTCAGGGAAAAACAGACCCTGTTCATCAATATCATTGCCGAAATATTTGGTAACCTCGGCTCGTGTTCGTCTAACCATGATGTATTTGAGTATATTCTCACGGATCTCCTTTGATCCTTCCTGTATGATTCCCATATATGCCGAATCGCATTTATTGATGCCTTTGAGTTTATGCTCTAATCTTTTAAAAAACTTTTCAAGGTTCGGCACTCCGGGAATGGTGGATTTCTTGGGAATTTGAAAGAGTTTTAACTGGCTGAGAATATCATCAAAAGTATTATTTAGCGGTGTGGCTGAAACCAGGACAACCTTCTTGCCAAAACATATCTGATGTATGCTTTCAAAACTTTGCGTGTATTCATTCCTGAAACGGTGGGCTTCATCTATGAAGATATAGTCATATTTATCCGCCCCATCTTTTATTACTTGATCAAGTTTTCCAAGGGATTCTACCCTGAATTTTTGAATCCCAAATTCAAAAAATGTTTCTTCCCAGTAATCCTTCAGGACAGGCGGGCAGATTATCAGTTTGCTGCCGGGCAATTGTTGAGCCAAAAGCGCAGAGATATAAGTTTTACCCAAACCCACAACATCGGCCAGAAATACACCGTTGTATGCATCCAGGATTTTCCTGGCAGAAACGACAGCCTGCTTTTGATACTTCAGCTCCATAAAGCCTTCTGGAAGGTATAGATCAATTTCCTCATCAAGATTGATGTCTTCCTTCAGGTATTCATAGATCATTTTAAGATAGAGGTGATAGGGTGTGATAGTGTCATTGAGCCATGTTTTATTCTGGATAGTTTCGACGTATTCCTGCGAGATGTTTACACCGTCTTTCCATAGCGTTTCAAATTGGTTTAATGCAAAATCAACATCAACCTTGTTTTTTAATTCGACGTTGAATTCCCTATTAGCGACAAGTCCGCTTTCGGAAAAATTGCTGGAACCTGTGATTACCCTGCCAAAATCCAACTCTCCTTCTTTGAAACGGCTGATATAAACCTTGGCGTGGATGTTTTCACTGGGATAAGCGCGAAGCTCCATCTTTTTCCCGTTGCCGCCGTTGGCTATGTCTTGTTCTCTGTTTAGACAGTCAGCGGTAAGAAATTCTATAAATTTTCTAATGCCGATTTCAGCTTCATAAGAGTCCTCAGATTCATCTATCTCAGATGCTGTCTGCTCGCTGAATATCTTTTTTGTCCTGCTGTGGGATTCAAAATCAAATTCTCCCATGGATCGCACTGATTCAATAATGTCATATGCTTTCCGATCAATATTCAACCCGACTAAAATTCTGATTTTGTCAATGGATTCGAAAGATTCGCATAATTGATGAAAGCCGCTGGTACGGAAATATCCGACCAATACATCAAAGTATTGAACATGCTTCAGCGTCTTTTTGAATCGATCAAGCAATGCATAGCCTGGTTCATTTGTAAAAAAGGTTGTGTCGGTAATCATCTGACAATTTCCTGCAACTCAAAACCCAAAACCGTGCCTGACCGGGGTTTTCGTTCAGGCACTAAGTAATGTCCATACAGAATGCAATTCATCCTTGGACGATTTTAATTATAAAATTTCAATATCATGCGCACAATCCAGGGTCAAATCACAAATTTTTCCACAGGAGACCGCTTTTTGAATTATTCTGTTCGATGGCGCTGTCAATTTTTACACGGTCAATTTTTAGTTGACAATCAATTTTTAGTTGATTATATATTTTGCCTGCTTTTCTGAAGAGTGTTTCTTGAAAGCCGGGGGAACTTGATGTTTCCGAGGCTTTTTTTGGTTTAAGGTAAAAAAGGAGGGGGTTAAATTGGTTTGTTCAACTGTTAGAGAAGGTGTGAATTGTCCATTTATGACTGCAAAGGGATGTAATTATAATGGTGGTATTTGCCATGAGATCGATGAGAAATGTAAAGGATGTAACCGCAGTGCTGAATTTTCATCCGGATGGTACTGTACTGTATATCCGGATCCGTCTTTAAAGTGGAAAAATGGGGACTGTAACTTTGCTTCTCATGTTTCTGCAGCATCAAATGGTACAAAAGCAAAGCTTAATCCAATAAAGGCATCCAAGAGAAGGAACAAATAATGTTGCTTTCGATCTATAGATAATCCCCGCTTAATTCAAGCTAAATTGAGCGGGGTTTATTCATTTTAAATCATCCTTTTTTAAAGCTCTTTTCCCTTGACATTTTTCCCATCTAACCTGTAAGACCACTCAGATACAAACTCGTAATACTTTAACCTAAATTGAGCGCTTTTTTACTCGACCTGCTCCAATCTTTTGCGCATCAAGGACTTGCGAAAAGTCTCGACATATCCATTTGTATGTCTGCGATTTTCACAAACCTTGCTGCATCAAGATCTTGGCACATTTCTTCGCAAAAAAAGCGCTTAACTTAGGTATAACTTTTTGAATCAGGGTTCAGGAACTTTTCCTGATCCCCGGCCCCCGACCCATGGAGCCACTTTTCGGAGGTTTTGTTTATGAATCCTATTGCGATACAGCTTAATAATATTATCGATAAAGGGAATCCCTATGTAATGGGAATGCTGTCTAAAATTGGTAAAAATCTTTTTTTTCCAAAAGGCATCTTGAGCCAGAGCGCAGAGGCAAAGGAAAAAGCCTATAAGATTAACGCAACAATTGGTATTGCCAAAGAGCAGGGTAGAACCATGCATTTTGCTTCGGTTGTATCGTCGATAAAAAAAATTCGTCCCAGAGAGTCATTAACCTATGCTCCATCATTTGGCATTTCTGCCTTAAGAAAGATATGGCAGAAATCTCAATTTGAAAAAAATCCTTCTCTATCCGGCAAATCAATAAGTATGCCTGTGGTTACATGCGGTATCACTCATGCCATCAGTGTATTTGCAGATGTATGGGTGGATCCGGGTGACGTTATAATATTACCCGACATGATGTGGGGAAACTATAACCTTATTTTAAATGTTAGAAAAATGGCAAGAATCAGCAAATATCCTATTTTTTCAGAAAAAGGGGGATACAACCTTAAGGCCTTTGAGGAAAAGGTAAGGGATGAGGCAAAAAAACATGAAAAGATCATCGTTTTGCTTAATTTTCCGCACAACCCTACCGGATATACTCTTACCGAGAAAGAGGCAGACAGCATAGTTAAAACTCTTATTGATGTAGCAGAAGGGGGAACAAACATAATCGCTGTGTCTGATGATGCTTATTTCGGACTTTTTTACGAAGAAGGGATATTAAAAGAATCTATATTTGCACGTCTTAATGGGCTGCACCCCAGGCTTCTCGCTGTAAAGCTTGATGGCGCAACAAAAGAGAATTTCGTGTGGGGCTTGAGAGTAGGTTTTATTACGTACGGATGTCAAACCGAAGATGATCCCGCAAATATTTATGACGCTCTTGAAAGAAAAACCGCTGGAGGTGTAAGAGGCTCCATATCCAATGCATCACATCTGGGCCAGTCTATAATATTAAAGTCTATGCAGCATGTAAAATATCCTGAAGAGAAGACAGAGAAGTTCGAAATACTTAAAAATAGAGCAGTGCGAGTTAAAGAAGTTCTTTTGGATTCCAGATACAAAGACGCCTGGGATGTTTATCCCTTTAATTCAGGGTACTTTATGTGTATCAGACTAAAGCGGGTTGATGCTGAAAAACTCAGGCTTCATCTTCTGGAAAAATACGGAGTCGGGCTTATTTCCATGGGAGAATCCAATTTAAGAATAGCCTTTTCATGCCTGGAAGAGGACGATATCCCTGAGTTGTTCGATATCATATTAAAAGGGATTGAAGATTTAAGGGCAGGGGCATGTTAACTTCGGCCACTATCCTATGTTAAAGTCAATTAATGCTTACAAAACAAAAAATTGATGATTGATGACTGTTGATTGAAGGTATTCTATTAATTTTATAACAAAAAGACAGAGCGAAGCGATTCCACAAATCGACAATCGACAATCGACAATCATCAATTTTGACTGTGATGGGTATAGTTCGGAAACAGCATGTACAGTTGTCTATTGGCCGAAGTCAGAACCAAGCCCAATTATAGCAAATGGCTGTATTTATTAATCAATTTAAGAAAATCTTACAGTCCGTTACCGGCAGAGAAAGATCTGTCAATATAGCTCTTGCCGGCAAGTGGACTCTTTATTTTATAGCAATTGGCGTTATTGCCGGTCTCGGCTCAGTTGTTTTTCATTATCTATGCCAGCTTGGAATTCATTACTTTATGGATTTTATAGCTGGTTATAGACCTCCGTTTCCTGTTGGTGAGCATAATCCTCTTTCACCAACAACGACACCTTTTAATAGATGGATTCTGCTTTTTCTTCCTGCTTTTGGAGGAATTCTTAGCGGCTGGCTTGTATATTCATTTGCACCGGAAGCAGAAGGACATGGAACAGATGCCGCCATTGATTCATATCATAGAAAAGGCGGCTTTATGCGAGGCAGGGTTCCAATTGTAAAAACCATAGCTTCGGCCATCACTCTTACAACAGGAGGTTCAGGAGGCAGGGAGGGTCCTATAGCTCAAATTGGGGCGGGATTTGGTTCATTTCTTGCGACAAAGTTAAAGCTTTCCGACAGAGAACGCAGGATAATGATGGCTGCCGGCGTGGGTGCTGGTGTAGGAAGTATTTTCAGGGCTCCTCTAGCAGGAGCACTTTTTGCTGCCGAAGTCCTATACAGAGATCCTGAATTTGAGTCGGAAGTTATTATACCTGCGGGGATTTCTTCCGTTGTTGCCTATTGCGTGTTTTGCCTGGTTTTTGGCTGGGGGTCTCTGTTTGAGTCGCCGGATTTTAAATTCCGCAATCCGCTGGAATTAGGACCTTATATCGTTCTTGCTTTGATTCTTGTAGGTGTAGGTGTTTTTTATATTAAATCATTTTACAGTGTAACAAGATTTTTTAAATCATTAAATATTCCAAATCACATAAAGCCGGCTATCGGTGGACTCTGTACGGGCATAATAGGTTTCTTTTTGCCTCAAACCCTGGCTTTTGGATATGGTTTTGCTCAGAAAGCGATTTGTAATGAGCTGACGATACCTTTTTTGCTCTTTCTTGCAGTCGGCAAAATTTTAACAACATCATTTTCTATTGGTTCGGGAGGGAGTGGGGGTGTTTTCGGGCCTTCGATTGTAATCGGTGGAGCAGTAGGCGGTGTGGTTGGAAAAGTTTTCAATCAAATTATACCGGGGGTTGTAACTCAGCCCGGAGCCTTTGTAATTGTAGGTATGGCCGGCTTTTTTACGGCTGTTTCAAATACTCCTATTTCAACCATTATATTTGTAAGTGAGATGACCAATTCTTATCATCTGCTTTTGCCGAGTCTTCTTGTTTGCTCTGTGTCTTACCTTGCAGCTCAGAAATGGACTATTTATAAAAAGCAGGTAAAAAGCAAGATAGATTCTCCGGCACATGCAGGAGATTTTTTTGTAGATATTTTGCAAACAATTAAGGTGAAGGATTTAATGCACCTCGTGAAAAATGTAACCCTGATCCCTCAGGACATGCCTTTTTTGGATTTTAAGGAGTTTTTTTCAAAAACAAAGCAGCATTATTTCCCTGTTATGGACCAAAATGAAAGACTTGTCGGAATGTTTTCCAGTACTGATATCAGGGAGGTGCTCTTTTCGCAGGAGATCGAACAACTTGTTGTAATGCAGGATATTGCTACACCTGATATAATTATAACTACAGCCTCAGAAGATCTTAACTCTGTACTTAGAAAGTTTACCATAAAAAATATAGACAGCCTTCCTGTAGTTAAAGATGATGACCATGGTATTCTTGTCGGAATGCTGAACAGGAGAGAAGTAATTTCTTTTTACAATCAGCAGGTACAGAAGAAAAAGAATAGGGCGGAAAAAAATAGGTAGCTGTTCACGGCTTGAAGCTTGAAATTGGAAAGTAGAAATTTGGAAGAACAGTACAAAAGCATGAAGGCCAAATTTCCAATTTCAATGTTCCGTGAACGCTTACAATAAAATCTTGTTTATCCTGTTATCCTGTCAGATTCTTTTTCAAAAGGCTGAACTGTTACTTAATATTTAACGTGCATTAAAAACAGACCGTGCGGGGGCGCTGTAGCTCCGGCTTTATTGCGGTCCATGGAAAGAAGTATTTGCTTGAAGTCGTCAGGTGTGATTTTGTGAAGCCCAACATCTGCAAGAGTACCAACAATATTGCGCACCATATACTTTAAAAAACCATCCGCTTTTATTTCAATGTAAAGATACCGATCATTTTTTTCCTTAATTTTTGCATCAATAATATTTCTTATTGTATGTGACCTTGGGCTTCCCGTTCCTTCAAATGCCTTAAAATCATGTGCGCCTATAATGTGTGATACAGCGGATTCCATCGCATTAAGATCAAGCTTTTTGCGTATGAACCATGCATACTGCCTGCCAATAGCGGCAGGTGTATAGCAATTTAAAATTCTGTAGCTGTAAGTTTTGTTTTTTACATCATATCGGGCATGGAATTTTTCATCAACCTCCTTGCATTCCTTTATTACAATATCATCCGGCAGGAGGCTGTTTAACCCTCTATAGAATTCTTTTGGCAACAGATTTGTATCGCAATGAAAGCCGGCTACTTGACCAAAAGCGTGGACTCCTGCGTCAGTTCTGCCAGAGCCTGTCAGGCTAACTTTATTGCCCGTCATTTTCATTAAAGCTTTTTCAATTTCTCCCTGAATTGTACGCAGATTCTTCTGCCTCTGCCAGCCATGATATGACCTGCCGTCATATTCTATTATTAATTTAAAGTTTTTAGGCATAGTTAATTAAAAAATACCCCTGCCTTTTGTGCCTTCCACTTGCCGGATCAAATCCACGCTGCAGGTCGTCCCGACATGGGCATCTTTCGTGCGAATGGTTTCGTGAATGGCCTGTTCCTCATAGCATTATCATTAGCCGCTTACTATCTTAATGTAATGTTACGCCTTTCCAGTACAGCATGGTTCATTAATAATATTAGCAGGAACTTTGCGGGAACACAAAAAAGCTGTCACATAACCATCACATAAGTAACTAATTGATTTAAAATATATTTTTGTGTGCCGGCACCTCTCGGTCACAAAGATGATCACATAAAATACATAAGTGATAGACTTACGCCTCAGCAAACTCCCATCTTTTCCATTTCCACTATTTTGCCACTACAATTTCAATTACCATCAAAATGAGCTCCACACGAGCATAATATGCAATCATGCCCAGAACGGGGTACATATTTCGCGTGCTTACAAGAAGTGCTTTCCGGATCGTGGGGTTTCACCAAACCGGCATTCATGGTGTCGGCGATAATCCGTGATGCCACGGAGTAATTCTTGTCTTCAATAGAAAATCGCTTACGTAATGAAACATTAGTCATCTGATTATTTGAAACATATCGCAAGCAGGCGTGCTGGTAGCAGGCCCGTATTTTGTCTTTCTTATCCATTTTGGTAAGGAACGTGGACGAATTAACTTCCACAAGTAGGCGCATAGATTTGGGTCAGATTTGTTCGATCTCAGATCACAAAAGTTGATTGAATAGCGGGCTATTTTGATATTTTTGTGATTTGAAATCGGGCAAAGGTGGCCTGAAGCTGTGATGCATAGTTGAGTAAGTTATTTCGTCCACGTTCCTAATGTTCACAGACTAATTGTTCGGCAGAAACAGGCAACTAAGAAAAATATGGGAACAAAGAGCAATGGAACTGACAGCCTCAACTTTCGCTTTAGTGAAGGAGTTGGGTGATTTCTCCTACGAGTTGTCCGCTTTGGACCGCGTTTGGAATATCTTGTTTCCGGACAAGGGGAAAAAATGGAATCACCTGCATGTCAACAAGTACAAGCACACCTTCTACATCACTCATGTCGATGGTGGAGGTGTCAGCCTAAAGGTCGAACCGAAAAAGTGCGTGCGAGCAATGGACTTCATGGGAGCCTCTTCTTATTCTGTTGAAAACCATGGTCAACTGGCTACTGTATGGGAACCACTAATCGAATCCGCGCGCAAATGGCTCAAAGCTGCCAGGAAAGACTGGATAAAGGCCAGCAAACGAATTCAGGTCGATTTACCCGTTACGTCACAGATACGGTGTCGCCCCCAATGCTCTCATACGCGCCTCCCTCCCTGATGTTTACCGCCTGAATAAGGAACTAGGCAAGGACAGGATCAGGAAGCTGGTGCGTCTGGTCGAAGATGGCTTTTTCCTCAAAGCGGAGAACACGGAAGTCTCGTCCATGACAGCGGCTGATTACTTCCAGTATTGCGAAATCGCCTATATAGCCGGGAAGCGCAAAGAGGAGACAGTCGATGAATCTTTGTCTGGTCGAGAGATGTATAGCCGATATGCCGACGGCCGGCACGAAGGGCTTCTGGACATAGATCCAGCCTCCGAGCAGGAGTTTGCCGATTGGATCGATGGAAAGCATCCCAAAAGAAGAGGAGGTGGGCACCCCTGGGAGATTAAGCGAGGGGGCAACACAACGCACATAGACCTCAGCGTTTCGCGCCCGTCCTCATACCAGCAAAAGGGTTTCAAGGTTGAGCTGCGAGGCGAATCTATCGGCAGAATGGTGGAGACAATGCGCATGTTCCTGGCGATCCACGAGGGAAAGCTCCCCATTTCTATCGCCAATCCGGAGGGCATCCGCAAACGACTTCTGGCTCAAGACAACATCGGAATCATTCCGTCTTACGCCTTGCTGCACAGGGCTAACCAGCATTTCAGCCAGGATAAAGATGTGTTCGACGTCATGTACTACGATGATCTGGGCCGATTCAAGCGCCGGATAACTCCTTTCGTCACATGGGAACCGTTGCCCATCCTTAAGCCAAGAAACGCCTGAATAGGGGCGAAGCCCCCATAGACACTT
>Ga0255377_1103_pt1 | contig 16672 bp, 12 predicted proteins | sample ANMaggSeSYBR01G9_FD_182099 | JGI IMG/M metagenome (GOLD analysis project Ga0255377, IMG submission 182099) | Sediment cell enrichment communities from methane seep in Santa Monica Basin, California, United Staets - ANME aggregate JGI... | ecosystem: Environmental > Aquatic > Marine > Cold seeps >... | reverse complement strand
TCATACATAAGCTCCCTTACATATTCCAGCCATCTTATATCCTGTCTTGAGTAATATCTTTTCCGTCCCCTTCTCAAAGGGACCACCAGGCTGAACTTCTCATAATAGTAAAGCGTCCTGCTGTTCACCCCTAAAAAGTCCGCAACAAGTTCGATCGGATAGCTTTTATCTTTTTTATCAAACAATAATGTTCACCACCTATAATCAATGGTAAAATTTTATATAAAACCATTTCAAATGTCAACGCTATTATAAAGGATTTTAATGCAGATGTAAAATGAATTTTTCACTTTAAGTGAAAAATCTTTTTACCAACTGCCATCCAGGGGAGCTGAACTCTTTAATTGCATTCGATTAAATGGATTAATAAATATTGAGCAGATATTAAAATACAGGTATAATTATTTAACGGAGAATTTTTAATATGGATAAAAAAACGGTCCTCAATAATCTCAAACCTCTGTGGTACCTTATCAAGGGACGGATACGCTATCCTTTTTTAAAAAGAAGATTGGGGGAAAACAATCCCAATGTCTATTTTGGACTCACTGATCACCCCCTGGATGTAGATGGCAGCGCTTTTTTTTCTCTGTTTACCATACTGCGAAAAATAAACAGAAAAAAAGCCTCCTGCGTTCTGCAGGTTAAGTTTAGAGAACAAAAATCAAACTCTTTCATCTTTATTGCCAGGGGATTTGATGTATACAAGATAAGAGATTTTGACTTCGAATTTGCTCATAATTATAAAATTACAGACAAAACCTCTTTTAAAGATCTTATACTGCAGATTGATATTTTAAGGAATGATTCTTACCGTCTGCGTTTGACCGGGGAAAAGTCAGTACCGGAAAATAGAACTCCCATGATTTCAGGAGATATCCGTGATGTTTCGTTAATAGTCGGATTTAATGAGCTGGATGACCATTATACATTAACCACTGAAAAGATTACTCTGGAGATTTACAAAAAGAATTTTTGTATAAAGGTATATGATAAAACAGGAAATCTAATAACGGAAACAGGAGGAAAAACTAAAAACGAATTCCCTACAACAATGGATTCACTGCCCCTCGGTTTTGCAAAAGACAAAAAGAATCCTGAAACCTACAGTGTTGAATCCTTTGTACTCTACCCGGGGGAAGGGATCTATGGATTAGGAGAAGGATTCGGATCCTTGAACAAGACGGGTAAGACTTTTGGTTTCTGGCATTTTGAGGGGATGGGGAATACATCAGGAAGGAATTATAAAAATATCCCCTTTTTTATGAGCACCCGGGGATATGGTGTTTATTTTAATGAGAGCAGGCCCATTACATTCTGGGTAGGCAGTCGTGAATACTGCAAGACCCAGGTAGCCGTAGAGGGCGATCTTATGGATTATTTCTTTTTCTACGGACCCACTTTTAAGAAAATCCTATTTAATTATACAGAGCTTACAGGCAAAGCATCTGTCCCTCCGAAATGGTCTTTTGGAACATGGATGTCCAGAATTTCATATTTCTCCCAGAAAGAGGTCCTTGAAACAGCTGAAAAACTGCGCAAAATGAAAATCCCGGGTGATGTTATCCATATAGATACGGGATGGTTTGAAAAGGACTGGCAATGTGACTGGGAATTTGACAGAGAAAGGTTTCCCGATCCTGAGGGCATGTTCAGAGAGGCGAGGGAAATGGGATTTAGATTATCCCTCTGGCAAACCCCCTATGTAATGGATGAGACAAAACTCTATAAGGAAGCCAAAAAGAAAGGAGTTCTTGCAAGAAATAATGCACCCTTCAATTTTATTCTCCGGTTTCCTGCCCATCCTATCGATTTCTCAAAACCTCATGCTGTTCTCTGGTACCAGAAATTACTTAAGCGCCTGCTGGATCTTGGTGCATCTGCCATTAAAGCTGATTTCGGCGAAGGGATCGAGCCTGCAATGAGATTTAAAGAATATGACGGAAGGCAGATGCATAATCTGTATCCCCTGCTCTATAACAAAGCTGCCTATGATATAACAAAAGAAACTACCGGAGAGGGTGTCATCTGGGCCAGAAGTGCCTATGCAGGCTCTCAGCGGTACCCTGTCCACTGGTCAGGCGATAACTCGGCTAATTATGAAAACCTTTTATGTTCTCTCCGTGGAGGTTTGAGCCTTGGACTGTCCGGATTCACTTTCTGGAGCCAGGATACCGGCGGTTTTGTAGGTACCCCCGGTGATGCTCTTTACATCAGATGGGTCCAGATTTCCATTTTTCAATCACATATTAGATTTCACGGCGCTCCTCCCCGATACAGGGAACCCTGGAACTTTCATAAAGAGACTCAGGATATAGTACGTCGATTACTGAATCTGCGCTACAGGCTGATCCCCTACATCTATTCCGAATCACATATTGCTGCATCGGCAGGTCTTCCACTTCTCCGGGCTCTGGTATTGGATTTCCAAAATGACAGAACAGTCTATAATATTGAGGATCAATTTATGTGTGGACGAAATATCCTTGTGGCTCCCATCCTTTCCAGGAGCGGGACAAGAGATATCTATATACCTGCAGGGATCTGGTATGATTTTCAGACAGGAAAGAAATATTACGGTCCGACCTGGATAAGGGAAACCTGTGATATCCGGAGAATACCTTTTTATATCCGCGGCGGCTCAATCCTTCCACTCGGAAAAGAGGTTCAGAATACAGAAGAGATTAAACGGGAAGATCTGACACTGATGATATGCCCTGATGAAAATGGCCGCTCAGAATATGAAATCGTTGATGGTCCGCAAAAGATCTCTATTCGATCAGAGAAGCAGCCGGGTATAACCAGGGTTTTCCTACCTTCGGAACTTGAGAATATTTCCATTGAGATAGTAAATGACCCATCTCCGGATATCAGGGTTGAGTTTATTTAATATTGACCGCTGGATAAATAAGTTAAATATTAGTGATTTTTTTCAGGAAGTTTTAGATGGAATCAAATAATAAAAAAATTGATATAATATATAAAAAGATGATGGCCAAAAAATCCGGACAGGAAAAAGTTCTAATGGGATTTTCCATGTTTGATTTTTCAGCCCGGTTTATGCTGGCCTCTATTAAGGATAAGGTCCCTCCCAATAAGCTAAAAAGGGAAGTTTTCCTTAGACTCTATAAAGATGATTTTGATGATTGCCAGCAAAGAAAAATTATAGATAGGCTCCAATAGCAATAAACCCCAAATATATTCAGTCATTATTCATTTTAATATTAAATTGCATACTGGCGCTATCCAATTTAATATTAAAATGTAAGTATTATGTTAGAAAGATCTCAGAACTTTTTGAATTGTAATAATATGTGAAAAGATTTTTTTCACGATTTCATTTTTATCGACCAGCCTATGATTAATATATGAGATTGCGTGGATTGAAACTTGATAAAAAATAATTGATTATAATTCTATTCTTAATGCCCATTGCTGATACAATATACAAATAAAAGAATCCAGGAGAAAATAAAAATAAAAGAGCTAAAGACATTATTAAAATATATGAGAAGGCACAGGCTCCATTTCAGCGGAAGTATCATATATATACTTCTTACAGATGGTCTGGCACTTTTTATTCCCTGGATATTAAAGCAGGCTATCGATAGTATCAAAAACCTTCCCGACACCACAGTTCTCTTAAAATATGCCGGACTTCTTGTAGGAATAGCCGCACTTCAGGGAGTATTTAGATTTTATATGAGAAAGATACTTATAGGTGTCTCGAGAGAAATCGAATACAGTATAAGGACAGACTTCTTCGCCCATCTTCAAAAGCTTGATCCTTCTTTTTTTATAAATACTAAAACAGGCAGCATAATGGCCATTATGACCAATGACCTGGAAGCTGTAAGAAACTTTCTGGGCCCGGGGCTCATGAATCTTTTTAATACTATCTTTGTATTTGTAACCACTCTTCTAATAATGTTCCTTATAAATGTAAAGCTATCCCTTTACTCGATGATAGCTATTCCGATACTTCCATTTGTGGTGGCCAGATTAAGCGCCATGCTCTATACAAGATTTAAAAAATCCCAGGAACAGTATGCGGCGCTTTCTGCCAGGACTCATGAAAGCATAGCGGGGATCAAGGTCATAAAATCCTTTACCCAGGAAGAGAATGAAAGGAATATCTTTTCGGGACTCAATCAAGAATATATAAAAAGAAACCTCTCGCTTGCAAAGGTCCGGAGCGTATTCTGGCCCACTATGATATTTATTGGGGGCATAGGAATACTGGTGGTGCTTTTGGTAGGAGGCAGACAGGTGATCGCCGGTACACTGACCATGGGACAATTCGTCCAGTTCTCAGCATATATCGGTTCTATAACCTGGCCCCTTCTTTCTCTTGGATGGGTGATAAATCTGGTTCAGAGGGGGTCGGTCTCCATGAAAAGGATAAATAATATATTCAATATAAAGCCAGATATAACGGGTCCCGCAAAAGGTGCTGTCTTAACCCCCGTCAGAGGAGATATTAAGTTTAAAAATGTTTCTTTCAGATATAAGCTCGGAAACAATGCAAAGAAACTTATCAAGGAAAATTTTCTGGATTTTGTTGATACTCCCGCGTCTCCGGATGATGGCCCTGTGCTTGAAAATATTAGTTTTGATATCAAAGCGGGCATGCAGGTCGGGATAGTCGGCTTCACCGGTTCCGGGAAATCAACACTGGTAAACCTTATTCCAAGACTTGATGATCCTCAAAAGGGCACTATATATATTGACGGCATAGATATTAAAAAGTATCCGCTTGAGCATTTAAGAAACAGTATAGGATATGTTACCCAGATGCCATTTTTATTTTCAAAGACAATAAAGGAAAATATATTATTCGGAGCAGAAGACAGTCCTGGGAACCTGAGTAAAGAAGAGATCGATGAAAAAGTCATAAAGGCTTCTATTATCTCCCACCTTCATGAGGATATATCAGGCTTTCCTGAAAAGTATGATACCCCTGTCGGCGAAAGGGGTGTGACTCTCTCAGGCGGCCAGAAGCAGCGGCTTGCCATTGCAAGAGCGGTTCTTGCAGAACCACAGATACTGATACTGGATGATTCATTCTCAAATGTAGATACAAATACTGAGGAGCTTATACTTAAAGATCTCAAAGCCGAAACCAGGGATATTACAACTATCATTATATCTCACAGGATATCCACTATAAAAGATTCAGATCTGATCATAGTGCTTGATGAAGGAAAAATTGATTCAATAGGATGCCATGGAGAACTGATGAAAAAGTGCAGTATATATAAAAATCTATACCACAGACAACAATTGTCTGAGGAACTTGAAGAAGAATTATAGAATTAAGGAGCTATATTGCCAGAAGGATTTTATGAAAAAGAACTGTCAGGAAGACCGGTAGATAAAAGGACCGCTTCCAGGTTATTAAGATTTATCAGGCCCTACAGGCACCTGCTTGCCCTGACCATATTCCTTTTGCTGTTGACTGCAGGACTGCAGGTAGCAGGGCCCTATCTTATAAAGCTGGCTATTGATAATTATATTGCTCCCGGAAAACTTGAAGGGCTTGTGTATATAGTGGTCCTCTATGGGTTGGCCATATTATTTGAATTTATAATAAGGTATTTCCAGGGCTACTATACTGAATATATGGGGCAGAAGATAATGTATGATATGAGGATGGAAATATTCTCACATATACAGAAGCTTCCGATGTCGCATTTTGATAAAAACCCCGTAGGAAGAATAATGACCAGAGTGACTACAGATGTACAGAGCTTAAATGAGATGCTTTCTTCCGGTATAGTAAATCTTTTTGGAGATCTGTTTATGATACTCGGCATAATGGGCATAATGCTTGCTTTGAATTGGAAGCTCTCTCTTGTTACATTCTCTGTCCTGATACTTCTTGCAATAGCAACTTTTATTTTCCGTTTAAAAGTGCAGATCACTTTCAGGATAATACGGACAAAGATATCCAATATTAATTCCTTCCTCCAGGAGGCCATATCAGGAGTGGTCACTACAAAACTCTTCAACCGCGAGAAGGGAAACAATGTAGAATTTGAGGACCTTAACAGTCAGTATCTCAATGTATACCTCAGAACTATTCTATATTATGCCATTTTTTTTCCCATAGTCATTCTTATAAGTACAATAGCAGTAGCGCTTGTGATATGGTATGGCGGCGGACAGGTAATAAGAAATGTCCTTACCCTTGGCACGCTTGTAGCCTTCATACAATATATTGAAAAGTTCTTCCACCCGATAAGCGATTTAAGCGAAAAATTCGGGATACTTCAGGAAGCGATCGCTGCTTCCGAGAGGATATTTGATCTGCTTGACCTTAAACCTGCCATCACCTCTTCCGCCGATCCGGTCCGTCTGAAAGAAATCAAGGGCAATATAAGATTTGACAGGGTGTGGTTTGCATACAATAAAGATAATTATATCCTAAAAGATATATCCTTTGATCTTCATGCCGGCCAGAGCATCGCCCTTGTAGGAGCCACAGGCTCGGGAAAGACTTCAATAATAAATCTTATGAACAGATTCTATGAAATACAAAAAGGCAAAATACTCCTGGATAATATCAATATAAAGAAATTCGGCCTTCAGGACCTGAGACGTCATATAGGTGTTGTGATGCAGGATGTATTTCTATTCTCCGGTACGGTCCTTGATAATATAAGGCTGGGCAATAAGGACATAAGCCTGGATAAAGTCATAGAAGCTTCAAAATATGTTAATGCTCATAAATTTATCAAAAAACTTCCCGACCAGTACGAGTTTGAGGTAAGGGAGAGGGGCCAGGTTCTGTCCGTGGGCCAGAGGCAGCTTATTGCTTTTGCAAGAGCCCTTGTATTCAATCCCGAGGTGCTGCTTGTCCTTGATGAGGCGACCTCCAGCATAGATTCGGAAATAGAGGCCCTTATACAGGATGCCCTTTCAAAGATAATGGAGAACAGGACCACTATTGTGATAGCCCACAGATTGTCTACAATAAAAAATGTTGATAAAATAATCGTGCTCTCGCACGGCGAGATCGTAGAGAAGGGCAGCCACAAAGAGCTTCTTAAGGCAAAGGGCATATACTATAAACTCTATAAATATCAGTATCAGCTGCAGAAATGACCAATAGGGTTGCTCTTTCTACTTGCAAATATATTAATTAATTGATAAGGTAATGCTATGATTATAAAGTAAGGATTTTAATTATGAGTATTACAACAATAACAAAAAAGGGCCAAATTACTATTCCAAAGTCAATAAGGGATAAACTGTCTATCAAGTACAATGATAAGCTTTCTGTTAAATTGTTTAAAAATAAGGCTATCATTGAAAAAATCCCTTCCTTGCTTGAGCTTGAAAGCTCAATAAGAGTCCCAAAAGGCAGAAAAAAATCAAATTGGAAGGAGATCGAAAGGGAAACTCATGAAATTCGTGCCAAAAAAACTGTAAAGGAAAAATATTAATATGAAGGAAAGAATATATGCTGATACTAATATTTTTATCCGCTTTTTTACTGACGATATGCCTGAGCATACTAAAATTTCAAAAAAAATCTTAAATGGTCTATTAGAGGACAAATATGAATTATATATTTGTGATTTAGTTTTTGCTGAAATTGTTTATGTTTTGGAGAGTTATTACAAACTTACTAAAAAAAATATTCTGGAGAAAATGTTTGCGATATTAAAATTTAAAAATCTGGTAGTTGAAAATAAATCAATAATTATTGAAGCTTTAGAGATTTATGATGAGAAAAATATTGATTTTACTGATGCTTATATGGCCTGCCATGCCAGGAAAGCTAGCTGTAATAAGATATTTTCATTTGATAAAGACTTCACAAGGATCGATTTCCTGAAAGTAGTATCTATATAGATATCGGGACAATTAATATAATATGGGAATAAAAGAGAGTAAGTATAAATAATGAAATGTCCATACTGTACAAACCTTGATACAAAAGTCGTCGACTCGAGACTCACTGATTCAAATGATAGTGTCAGGAGAAGGCGGGAATGCGAAAGATGTGGTAAAAGATTTACCACATATGAGCGTATTGAGACCAAGCCCATTGCTGTCATAAAAAAGGACAATACCCGCGAACCTTTTGACCGCAATAAGATATTAAGCGGCCTTATCCGGGCATGCATCAAAAGAAATATAAATGTGGGGACCTTAAACGAACTTGTGGATGATATCGAAAATGAGATAACTGATATGCCCGGAAGCGAGATCAATTCCAGAGAGCTTGGAAATCTTGTGCTGAAAAGGCTAAGGGGTCTTGACAAGGTAGCATATATCAGATTTGCTTCCGTCTACAAACAATTTGACAATATAAGACAGTTTACAAATGAGCTGACCCGCCTGAAGAAAAAATAATAGTTTTGTTGTTTTTAGTCATTTACAGCATATTTTTAATTTAAATTATTCCTAAAATCTATTATTATAGAATCTAACCGTCTCCTGACATATTGCTTTATAATATAATTTTTGCCCATATTACAATATAAATATAGACTTGGAAGGAGTTGTGATGTTCACATATATTGGTTATAGATTGCTTGAACTGTTTGTCATCCTTCTCCCCTATCCGCTTGCATATATTATCGCATCAGAAGGAGCAAGGCTCTGGTTTGCTACAGGATCAAATGTGAATTATATCAAAAAAAACATATCCATAGTCCTGAAAAAGGATATAGACGATCCGGAGGTCCACCGCATAGCTAAAAAAATATTTATAAACTGGGGGAAAAATATTGCAGATTTTTTAAAACACAAAGTGGTCTCCGGAGAAAAATTAAAACAAAGGGTAAAGCTGGAAGGTCTTGAAAATCTTAGAAAGGGGCTTGAGAAAGGCAGGGGAGTCGTTATTTTTTCCTGTCATATAGGAAATTTTGAATGGGCAGCCAGCAGAATAGGCGTCGAAGGCTATAATATCTGGGGGGTCTTTCTTTTTAGAAAAAGTGAGAGGACCAATAAGTTTTTCGAGTCTAACCGCCTGTCAAAAGGTTTCTTGACTATATATACAAACAGGCTGCATCATATCTTCAGGCATCTTAAAAATAATGAGATAGTAGCTGTTCCGCTGGACTGGGACTCTACCGGAAAGGCAGCAAGGCCCTTTGATTTTTTTGGAAGGAAGGCCGGGCTCCCTACCGGAGCTCTTCAGATAGCCCTCAGGTCAGGGGCAGTATTGATCCCCTGCTTTATCTGGAGAGATGGAAAATATACCCACCACCAGGTAATCGGAGAGCCTGTTGAACTCGAACTTTCTGGAGAAAAAGAAGATTTAATAGAAAAAAACATGAAAAAAATCATACCCATCATGGAAAAATATATCAGGGAACATATTGTAGAATGGGAGCTCTTTCACAATATATGGATAGATTAAAATCTTATTTTAGTCATAGGAATCTTAATCATATTACATTTTATTCCATTGTTAACCCTGTACAACATATTTTAAATTATTTTCAAAATCTATTATTATATAATATAACCAGTCACCCGGTAGGGCGCTCTTTTAATATGATTTTTGCCCATATTACAATATACAGGCTTGAAAGGAGTCGTGATGTTAACATATATTGGTTATAGATTACTTGAACTGTTTGTCATCCTTCTTCCCTATAAGCTCGCATATATTGTCGCATCCGGAGGGGCAAGGCTATGGTTTGCTACAGGAACTCATGTGCGTTTAATTAAAAAAAACATATCCATAGTCCTTAAAAAGAATATAACCGATCCAGAGGTCCATCGCATAGCTATAAGGATATTTGTAAACTGGGGAAAAAATATTGTAGATTTTTTAAAGCACAAAGTCATCTCCATAGAAAAGCTAAGGCAAAGGGTAAAGCTTGAAGGCCTTAAAAATCTTGATAGAGCACTTGAAAAGGGCAGGGGAGTCATTATTTTTTCCTCTCATATAGGAAATTTTGAATGGGGCATCAGCATGCTGGGAGCTAAAGGCTACAAGATCTGGGGGCTCAGTCTTTTCAGAAAAAGTAAGTGGACCAATAAATTTTTCGAGTTGAAGCGTCTTTCAAGAGGAGTCAAGACTCTTTATATAAATAAGATGCTTCATGTCTTAAGACTCCTTAAAAATAATGAGATAGTGGCTGTTCCGTCAGACTGGGACTCTACGGGAAAGTCAGCAAGGTCCTTTGATTTTTTCGGAAGGAAGGCCAATCTCCCTACCGGAGCACTCCAGTTAGCCCTCAGGTCTGGTGCAGTATTGGTTCCCTGCTTTATCTGGAGAGATGGAAAATATACGCACCGCCAGGTAATCGGGAAGCCTGTTGAGCTTGAACTTTCTGGAGAAAAGGAGGAATTAATAGAAAAAAACATGAAAAAAATCATACCCATCATGGAAAAATATATCAGGGAACATATTGTAGAATGGGAACTCTTTCACGATATATGGATAGATTGAAATCTTATCACGATTATAGGGATCATAGCCATCATATATTTAAGGATTTCATATATTTGGAGCCCTTGAAAAGAAATATAAATAAACATAGAATGACATATTGCTATTTTTTAAGTTTATTCATTATATATAGAAATAAGAACTTGTTGTTTGCATTGAAGGAGAATTTATAGATGGACCTGGATTTTGAGATGAATGCAATATTGGCCGTTGGGCTGATTGTGGTAATCGGCCTTCTTGGCGGTTTTACTGCCAGAAAGATAAAATTCCCGACGATCAGCGGATATATTATTGTAGGAATCATTATAAGTCTATTAAATATTATTCCAGGGGAGATAGTTAATAGTGAGTTAAATGTAATTACTGATATCAGCCTGGGAGTTATTGGTTATCTGGTAGGCGGAGGCCTATATCTTAAGAAATTAAAAAAATTTGGTAAAGCTATTGCTATAATCACTCCTTTTGAAGCATTGGGGGCCTGGGTATTTGTAACTATATCTGTACTATTTCTTGGGCCCTTTCTTATCGGAACAGGAGTATCAAATCCCACCTCTTTTTATAGTTATCTGCCCATGGCTATAATCCTTGGCGCCATATCATGCGCTACTGCTCCTGCTGCAACTCTGGCAATAGTGCGAGAATATGAAGCAATGGGCCCTTTTACTACAACACTGCTTGCAATCATTGTGCTGGATGATGCAATTGCTGTTATAGCTTATTCTATTGGTTCAAATGTTTCTGAGTCATTGATCACTGGTTTTCAAAATATCTCTCTGTACAGGATGCTGGTTATCCCAATCATGGATATAGCCGGCTCCATACTTCTGGGAACAATCCTTGGATTTGGACTGACCTATATTGGCCGCTTTATTAAAAAGAAGCCGCAGCTCCTTGCTATTGTCGGAGGTGCAATTTTTTTATGTGTCGGGGTATCAAATGCATTCGGACTGTCAAGTATTCTCGCTAATATGACAATGGGATTTATCATAGTGAATAGGATGAAAAATAATGAAGCTATGTTTGGCGTCATAAATAATATAGAAGGCATAATATTTGCAATGTTTTTCACACTGGCCGGGGTGCATTTTGACTTAAGTGTAATAAAAACAGCAGGAATATTAGCTGCGGTACTGGTCATAGCCAGATTTATCGGAAAATATTTAGGAGTGAGGGCGGGTGCATCTATTTCCCGTGCTCCTGCAGAAATTAAGAAATATTTAAGTTTTGGTCTTTTTCCAATTGCCGGAGTGACCATAGGGCTTGCAATGTTGATCAAACAGCGGCCTGCCTTTTCAAGCATAGAAAGTGTAATGATCAATGCTATCATAGCATCAGTAATCATAAATGAGATAGTTTCGCCTCCTCTAACAAAATTTGCTATTTTTAAAGCAGGAGAAGCTTCAAAAAAATATTATAAATAATATAAAGATTTTTAGTATAATGCCCGGGGTCCAGGTACTTTTTATTAGAATAAAAATGTGAATAGCTCAGGAGATAATAATGGCAGAATTACTTGCAAAAGATATTATGACAAAAAAAGTCATTACAATAAATAAAAATGCTACTCTATCTGAATTATCAGAATTGCTCATTAAAAATAGAATAAGCGGTGTCCCGGTAGTTGATGAAAAAGGAGACTTGGAAGGAATAATTACCGAAGCTGATATAATAGTCAAAGAGTCCAGTCTTCCGTTCCCATTATCTTTTAGCTATACTTTTCTTGAAAAATTCGAAAGCTATACAAAAAGTACAAAGGAATATTTGAAAACCAGGGTCGAAGAGGTCATGTCGACAAATATAAAGGTAGCCAGGGAAGATATGACAATCAGCAAGGTGGTAAACATAATGATAAATAATGATATTAACAGGCTCCCAGTAGTAGGTAGTGATAATAAGCTGGCAGGAATAATTGCAAGAGCGGATATTATAAAATTTATGATTGCGGAAAACAAAAAGAAGTAGATATTTATTGTTACTTTTAAAATATTAGCGAGTATTCTCCCCTTCCCGGTTGGTTTGCCTGAGTGCATTTTGAAGCAGAATAATATTAGGTGAAATTCCTACTTCATACATCAGCTCCAATTCGTGACATTAACTTAACAATTTTTTTAAGTTAATGAAAGTTTATTTTATGAGCATTTCGAATAACTCTATATTTCATGATATTTCCCTTTGTAGATTTATCTCTTTGATATTTTTTAACTTTACCCAATATTTTTATTATGTTAGAATGTAAGCGTTTCCAATATTATTATATTGCAAAAAATAATAATTGCAAGTTTTTAAAAAATTTTTTAAAAAATTTAATAAAAATGACCGGAAAAAAAAGAAATTCAATTTATGATATCGCAAAAAAAGCGGGTGTTTCTATTGCAACAGTATCCAGAGTTCTAAATGATAGCAAATTCGTTAAAACATCAACCAGAGAGCGGATCCTTAGGATAATTAAAGAATTAGACTATATGCCTAATTTTTTTGCAAGAAATCTTGTAAAGAAAACAAGTAAAACAATAGGTCTCATACTGCCAGAGATAGTAAATCCAATTTATCCAGAAATAGCTAAAGGGATAAGTGACGAAGCGTTTTTAAAAAAATATACTGTTTTTCTTTGTAATACTGAAGCATCAGTTGGAAAAGAGATTGAACTTTTAAAAGGTCTTTTAGAGAAAAACGTTGAGGGTATTATTTTTATTGGTACTGAAATGTGTAAATACAAAGGAAACTTTAAGCATTATCTATATCTACATAATAAAAACATTCCAACTGTTTTTATAAATGGAATGCTTCAGGATATTGATATCCCTTTTATTAGAATTAATGAAGTAAGAGCCGGTTACCTTGCTACAATACATATGCTAAAAAAGGGATTAAAAAAAATAGCACTTTTAGGCGGATCATTAGATTTCATGCCTGCTCGCGAGAAACTAAAAGGTTACAAAAAAGCTTTTAAGGAATTTAGCATACCCGTTGATGAAAAATATATAATTCTGGATAATTTTGAAATAAAAAATGGTTTTATCAATACAAGTAAATTATTAGAAATGGATGAGAGGCCTGAAGGAATAATAACTGGCAGCGATCTCTTAGCAATAGAAGCAATTAGAGCATCTGCTGCAAAAGGAATCAGTGTCCCCCATGATCTAGAAGTTATCGGATTTGATAATATTAGCTTCTCAGCGACTTATTCTCCATCTATTACAACAATTGCACAACCAAAATATAAAATGGGCACCATGGCATTAGGTATGCTGGTCAAGCTTATTGAAAAAAAAGAATTGTTTCAAAAAAAGGTTTTAATCGAACCAAAACTTGTTATAAGAGATTCATGCCCATAAATTTTTATTAACAGAATTCATTGAAGTCTATGGTTTTTTCAAATCTTGAATTACAAATATTTTTATCGGTAGATTATGGTGGGTATTAGTATTTTATACCTGTGAGATCCAAAAATAAGCTCTTATGAATTTTTATGAGCATTTTGAATAACCGCAATTCCTGCATACATAACAGCCGCCTTCCGGCTCCATTATACCGCCGCAGCCCTCTTCCTCGCATATCATTATGGATCTCGGCCCACTGGCTATATCCAGGTCAAATTTATTGGAACCCTTGAGACAGAATTCGATAGCTTTTCCCATAGCATCCGGACATGAAAGCACATTCGTATCCTGATCCGCTATACATGTTATGCAGCGTATGCCCTTGATCTGGCTCTTTATCTCATCCAGGTCGATCCCGGATCTTATGGCTATACTTATAAGCCTGCCCACAGTTTCAGTAAGGGCCGCACATCCTTCTTCCCCTGTATTGGTAAATATCTCGCATATTCCATGTTCATCACTATTTACTGTTACATATAGTTTCCCGCAACTTCCTATATTATATTTTTTAGTCATACCCCTGGTTATATCAGGACGGGGTCTTGGTTTTATTGTTGACATATTATCAGCATGGGCGGCTTCTGCAGTTTTACTTTCTTTTATTTTTTTAGAATCGTCGGCAACAGTTGACTTTTCTTCAGGGCTGGCTCCTGCCTGGATCTCTGTTTTCTTATTGTCCATACTTTTTCCCGAGACTTCGAGCACCTGTGCGCCCCGGCTTCCATCCCTGAATATCGTGATACCCTTGCATCCCAGCCTGTATGACAGCATATAGACATCTTCAACATCCTGGACCGTAGCTGAATTAGAGAAATTAACTGTCTTTGAGACAGCATTATCGACAAATTTTTGAAAGGCTGCCTGAGAACGGACATGCCATTTTGGTGAGACTTCATGGGCAGTTTTAAATATTCTTACGCAATTATCAGGAATCTCATCCAGGCCCTGGAGATGGCCCGTCCCGGCTATTTTCTCCATAAGTTCCTCGCTATAAAATCCTTCATCTTCTGCCATTTTTTTAAAGTGTTTATTTACTTCAAGGAGCCTGTCATTATCCATTACATTTTTTACAAAAGATATAGCAAACAATGGCTCTATTCCGCTTGAACAATCCGCTATTATGCTCAATGTCCCCGTGGGTGCTATTGTCGTTGTTGTAGCATTTCTGACCTTATATCCTTCAGGAGAATCATATATGCTTCCTTCGAAGTTGGGAAACTCTCCTTTTTCTTCCGCAAGCTTTTTGGAAGCTTCCTTTGATTCATCCTGTATGAAGCTCATTATCTTGCCGCCAAGCTCCAGTGCTTCTTCGCTGTTATAAGGTATCCCCAGCATCACAAGGAGATCTGCCCACCCCATTACCCCAAGTCCGATCTTTCTATTGCCGTCCACCATCTCACTGATTTTTTCCAGAGGATATTCGCTCATATCTATGACATCGTCTAAAAATCTTACTGAGGTGTGTACGACTTTTCTGAGCTTTTCATAATCTATTTTCTTGATGCCTTCGTCTTCAATCATCATATGTGAGAGGTTTATAGAACCAAGATTGCATGCCTCATAGGGCAAAAGTGGCTGCTCGCCGCAATTTCTGACCACTATTCCATTTGCTATAAAAGAGTTACTGACCGGTTCGTTGAAGTCAAATACGATTTTTCTCCCTGCATGTTCAACTCTTTCTACTTTATCAATAAATTTATTGTAATAATTATTTGGAGAAAGTTTCCCGAATTTATAGGATTTTAAAAGATTGTCTTTCCTTTCCAATAAAAACCCTACCTCTTTTTGGAATCTCTTTTTAGATATGCCGCCAGATACAAATAACTCATAATACTTTTTATTTGATGCTCTATATCTCTTCTCTTCACCTTTTTTATTGATATACGCAAAATCTTTTGAAAAAGAATATTTTCTGCTTAAGATATTTGCTTTTATTCCTAAATTTAGTAGAAGGATTTGGACACCTTTTAATAGTTTTTTTGATGAAGAACTAAGCTTGATAATCCCATCTTTTTTATCAATATTCCCATCTGAGCTAAATATACCTCTCAAGAAACCTACCGCAGCTTCTTTTGGCGCTTTATATAATAGTTCGGGAACTTCTTTGTCATAAGAACGACATGTTTTTACTCCTAATTCCTTAAAAAATTCTATAAATCCCCTGGCGTGGTATGAAAGATGGATTACCCCATTATCCCTATATATTTCTTTTACACTATAATTATACCAATCACTGATTATGCTATTAAAGTAGCCAGAAAGTTCCGAGTCGTCCTTACCAAAAGTAAAACCGGCCCTATCATCCCGTAGCCATCCATCTCCGATCAGCCATCCCAATATTTCACCTAATTCTATGGACCAGTTCTCTGGTAGATTAAGGGTTTTCCTTTTTGTCAAATTATTTAGTTTCTTTACTTTCCCATTTTTAAATATTTTCTTCCTATCAAAAAACTTACCTAATGGCTGGATCAATATCTCATCTTCTTTATCTAGTTTCTTTAACTCCTTATAGCCCTCTGTGGTAAGTATTTTATGGTCCGCTGTAGCTTCAAGTTCATACCCGGAATAGGAAGTCAGTTTATATACATCTTTTTCCCCTCTATTCCAGGACTTGATATCTCTGCTTTCAAAGATCCCCGGCTCCTCTTTCCCAATCTCCTTTGAGACTTTGTATTCCAGAGCCCTCTTATCGAATATTATTTTTATATCTTCAGAATTCTCAATTCTATCATGCAGCTCTTCAGCTTTTATCCATCCTTTATCTGTAGATATAAGGGTATCACCTGTAACGCAGGGATTGGTACTCTCGATCTGGCCGATATGCGGAGTAGGATTATCTTTGTTCAGCCTGTCAAGAAATATAATGCCGGGGTCG
>Ga0255377_1068_pt2 | contig 17126 bp, 20 predicted proteins | sample ANMaggSeSYBR01G9_FD_182099 | JGI IMG/M metagenome (GOLD analysis project Ga0255377, IMG submission 182099) | Sediment cell enrichment communities from methane seep in Santa Monica Basin, California, United Staets - ANME aggregate JGI... | ecosystem: Environmental > Aquatic > Marine > Cold seeps >... | reverse complement strand
TTATATGTAGGCACGCTTATCCCCTCAGGCATATTCAACAAATGCTTTTTTGGGATACGAATTATGGTTGTGCGGGGCTTGCACATCATAGGATTGGAAATCCGAGGTCTTACATGCGCCCCTGCGCCCCAGGGATAAATAAACTCACTCAACATGTCACATACAACAAGTATAGTAAAATATTATGAAGATCTTGCCGATAATTATGACAACAGATTTGATAATCAAAGGCTTGAATATATGCGGTCAGTAGAGAACAGGGTTCTTCTTAATAGTTTAAAACCCGGTTTAATTCTTGATATAGGTTGTGGGACTGGAGAACAAACATTATTTCTTGCAAAAAAAGATTATCAAGTGATTGGTGTGGATATCTCAGGGGAAATGATAAGGATTGCAAAAGACAGGGTAAATAATGCCGGTCTGAATGATAAAGTATCATTAATCATTGCCTCAGCCGAAGCTCTTCCTTTTAAAGATAATTGCGTTGATGGATTAATTTCAATCTTTGGAGTATACAGTCATGTACCGAAGATAAATATCGCCATCCAGGAGATATACAGGGTCTTGCATAACGGCAGCCTGGCTGTGATCACTGTTGTGAATCGATGGAATTTAACCTGGTGGGTCAAAACCATTCTCAACGCAAAAGGACGCTGGTTATTACATGCCTTAACTAATAAGGAATATACTCTGAATGGATTGTGGACATATTATTTTTCAAAACGTGAATTATCAAATATACTGAAAAATAAAGGGTTTAAGGTATCGATCGGGTGTCTGCTACTGTTGCTATACCCGCATAATAATAGGAAACTATATTTTTATGAAAAATTCTTTATGCGTTTTGAAGATAAAGTAAGATGGTTGTTTCCTTTTAATGGTCTGGGGTACTATCACCTGGCGGTTTTTGAAAAAAATTAGATATTATTCGTATCCATTTCAAAAAGGTATAGAACCTTCAATCTGTGTGAATCCTAGTGATTTTGTGTTTTATGAATGGCAAATTCCTGCCCACATTCTTTCTTACGCTTCCCTGCCGCCCCTCTTGCACTTTACAGGCTGCCGACCATGGGGGTGCGGACAGGGAGCAGGTTACATGAATCAAAGTTCAGTGATTATGTTCTCCCAATCTGATAAGAATAGCCATGCAGGAATAAACAGGATTTTAACAGAATCCATATCGCGCTCATCAAACAGGTCTTTGGTGACAATTACTGCTCTATTTATGTTGTATTTTTTTGAGAACTTGATTATCTGCTTGGTGTCATATTTTGTTATTTGCGATTGATACTTCACTTCTATCGGGATCAATTCTTTGCCTTTTTTTGCGACTATGTCTACCTCGTCTTTTTGAGGACTGCGATAGAATGCAAGATTATCAATCGAGTTCACGATTATCCCTTCAACCAGACGCCCCACAACTTCCGTCTTTATGATGCTTTCAGGATAATCAAGCATTGCGATGATGATAGAGCTATGGGCTGTATACTGTTTTTTATTGGTCCTTACCTGCTTTGCGACACTGCCGGTGAAATTGTATATTGTTTTTATCAAAAATGATTTTTCAAGTAGCCCCACATAACGGGAAACAAGATTTCTGTTGATATTTAATGTGTTTGAGATGCTCGTGATCTCAAATAGCTGTGCATTGCTGTTTATCAACAATCTGAAAAGTTCATATATTATTATTTCATCTTCTTTGGCTGCTTTGCTTATGTCTGCAACAGATTTTTCAATCACTGATTCTTTTATATACATTCTGATGAATTCCTCATCTTTTATGTCAAGTAATTCCGGGAATGCACCCTTCAGGAGATACGACTCAAAAATGTCTCTATATCTTTCTTTCTTGCCTGTTAGTTTTAGGTCGTATTCATGAAAGATGTCTTTTGATGATTTGTATTCCATGCCGAAATATCTTGAGAATTCAGAAAATGACAAAACAGGCAGTTTGAATGTCAATATCCTGCCGGCAAGCGTTTCTTTCTTGTCTTTAAGCTCAAGGCTTGATGATCCGGACAAAAATATCTTTAGGTTATCTTCTGTGTCATAATATGTTTTTAGAAGATCAGTCCAGTTCGGCAGTTTTTGGATCTCATCTAAGAACAGATATCTTTTTTTGTTTTTTTCTGAAAATTCCAAAAAATAATTGATCAGGTCTTCAGCGACTGTATATTTCTGGAAATCAATATCGTCGAATGATATATAACATATATTTTTTTTAGGGGCATCAAGCCCTTGTATGACCTGCTTCATGATGGTCGTTTTTCCGACCCTCCGAAGGCCGGTTATTGCAAGGATCTGCTTGTATTTTATGTATTTTTGTATCTTTGAAAGGAGGTCTCTTTCAAATACATGAATCTCTGTTTTTTTACCTTGCCACCATGGGTTCTGTCTTATGAGCAGTGCTCTGTGTCTTTCTTCAGTTACCATGAGATATAATTGGCAATGCACATTTATATATTTTATGCACAAAATCCATGCACAATATTAAATATTGTGCACATATTACATGCACAAAATCAAAAAACAATTAAATTTTAGGTTATGTCGTATCCACTTCAAATCTGAGGTTAATTCAAAAATTATTAGACAGGATATAACGCAATTTCAACATCCTGTAAATCCGGTTAAAATTCCATGCTTTTTGAAGTGTATATGTATTGAACCTTTAATCTGTGTAAATCACATTGATCTGTGTTTTATAAATGGTAAATTCCTGCCCACATTCTTTCTTACTCTTCCCTGCCGCCCCTCTTGGACTTGACAGGCTGCCGACCATGGGGGTGCAGACAGGGAGCAGGTTGTTTGATGTGGGTTAAAGGGTATATTTGGCCCCGACCATGCCACCGCCGGACTGCAAGTCCGGGGCATCCACGGGCTGGAGGCGGGGTAGTAGGATTATCTGTGAATATCTTGTAATAATTCCTCAGATTTTTTTCGAATATAATGTATTTGTGTCTGAACTGATAAGTCCTTTGTCTCTTCATAATGTTTATCACGTATCTTTCTAACCATTTCAACCGTTTTTATTGACATAAGTCGTCACCTCCATTGGGGAATAGATTGATATTGCCTTATATCCCTTTTCAAGATTTACAGCATTAAATTGTCTAATTTTATCATAATGAACAATATGCCGAAAATTCCAACTTACTAATATATCGATATCTGCCACAGTTGCCATAGCGATATGTCGAGCATCATCCCTATAGTTTAAAGATAAAATACCACGATCAATATATATCTCAGCAAGCTCTATAGATTCGGCATCCAATTCGAGAAATTCATGCTCACAATTTCGAAACATTTCATATACTTTTTTTACTTCATCAGGTGCATCTCTAATTTCTGCATCCGTGAGTGAGGAAAGAACCAAAGAAAATACACCCAGTCCGAAGTCTGAAAGAAGTCCTTCAGACCATTCTTTAAATTCATAATCACAACAACCTCCAATTACGGAAGTATCAACATAAATTCGAGTGATTTTCATAATGTTTTCATCTCAAATATAAGCGATATAAGTTCAATACATTCAATTAGCCTATGTAGTTCTCATGTTGAGGTGAATAAATATTCCCTAAAAACTATATTAACTGTGTCAGCTATCGTTTGATATGCAGACTTATTTGCATATCCTGCTTATTAAATGTTGTATCTGAACATGATCCATCGATATATCCTTTTGAAAGAATATCAATCATCTCATACATCTCTTCATCCTTCTTATATACTTATTTATCAACCCACCACATAAAACCCTATCGATTATACAGCCAACCCGACCTCGGTCATAAATAACTATCCTCGTACTAACAGTACGAGGTCTTCCTATACTTAAATACTACATTTTGTCCCAACCGTAGTAGAGCTGCGGAGTATAGTTATTAAGATAAAAACCCTTCAGATAGAATAAGTCCTGAAATGGCACTGTGGAGTGGATCCACAGCACCTAATTTCCATTATTCTCCCCTTTTTTAAAGACTATTTCAGATTCCTCCACATCCACCTCAATAGAATCCCCTTCACCGAACTCCTTGTTCAATATCTTCATTGCCAGTGGGTCCAGGATCTTATGCTGTATGGTACGTTTAAGTGGTCGTGCACCGAAAGTGGGGTCAAATCCAGTTCGTGCTATGAAATCCCTGGCTTTATCAGTAAGCACAATGTTAATTTTCCTCTCCTTCAAACGTTTACTTAATATATTGACCTGGATGTCAACGATCTTCACAATCTCGGGCAGCTTTAACTGATGGAATATTATAACGTCATCAAGCCGGTTCAGGAACTCGGGCCTGAATTGAGCCCGTACTGCCTCCATCACCCGTTTCTCCATCTCAACTTCATCATCACCATGTTCGACTATCCACTGGCTCCCGATATTGGATGTCATTATAATCACCGTGTTCTTGAAATCAACGGTGCGCCCATGCCCGTCAGTGAGCCTGCCGTCATCCAGGACCTGAAGCAGCACATTGAACACATCCGGATGTGCCTTTTCGATCTCATCCAACAATATTACCGAATACGGCCGCCGCCTCACAGCTTCTGTAAGCTGGCCCCCTTCCTCATACCCCACATATCCGGGCGGTGCGCCAATGAGCCGGGCCACTGTATGCTTTTCCATATACTCGCTCATATCAAGCCTGACCATTGCGGCCTCATCATCGAACAGGAATTCGGCCAGTGCCCGGCCCAGTTCTGTCTTGCCCACGCCAGTGGGACCCAGGAACATGAACGAACCTGTGGGCCGGTTTATATCTGAAATGCCGGCCCTGCCCCTTCGCACCGCATTGGCCACGGCGGTAACGGCCTCTTCCTGTCCCACAAGACGCTGCCTGATGCGCTCTTCCATATTCACCAGTTTTTGCATCTCGCCTTCCAGCATCTTGCTCACCGGGATGTGGGTCCAGTTGGATACAACCTCTGCTATGTCCTCCTCGTCCACCTCTTCTTTGAGCATTTTCTGGTCCTTCTGGAGCTCCACCAGTTTAGCATTTTCAGCTTCCAGTTGCTTTTGCAATTCCGGCAGTGTACCATACCTGAGTTCAGAAGCCCTCTCCAGATTACCTTCATGTTCTGCTTTCTCGGATTCCATCCGTTTCTTCTCGATATCACCCTTTATTCCCCGTATGATCTGGATGGTATCCTTTTCAAGCTGCCAGTGGGCCTTCATCTGGCTGCTCTGTTCCTTTAAGTCAGATAGTTCTTTATCGATCTTCTCCAGGCGCTCCTTCGAGTAATCGTCCTTTTCCTTCTTCACTGCCTGGCGCTCGATCTCAAGCTGCCTAATCTTCCGCTCAGCATAATCAAGTTCAGCAGGCATGCTGTCTATCTCTATCCTGAGCTTGGATGCGGCCTCATCGACCAGGTCAATGGCCTTATCAGGTAGAAACCGGTCTGTAATATAGCGGTTGGACAACACGGCTGCCGCCACGAGAGCCGAATCCTGTATCCTGACACCGTGATGAATCTCATATTTCTCATTTAAGCCACGCAGGATCGATATGGTCTCATCCACAGTGGGTTCATCCACCAGTACGAGCTGGAACCTGCGCTCCAGTGCTGCATCCTTTTCGATGTATTTCCTGTACTCGTTCAGTGTAGTAGCACCAATGGCCCGCAGTTCTCCCCTGGCCAGGGCTGGTTTCAGGAGATTTGAGGCATCGATGGACCCTTCGGCCGCCCCTGCACCCACAAGGGTGTGCAGCTCATCGATAAAAAGGATGATATTCCCTTCAGAATCCTGTACCTCTTTGATCACCGCTTTCAGTCGCTCTTCGAACTCACCCCGAAACTTGGTACCTGCCACAAGGGCACCCATGTCAAGGGCCACGACTTGCTTGTCCTTGATGGTGTCAGGTACATCCCCCATAAATATGCGAAGAGCCAAACCCTCTGCAATTGCGGTTTTTCCCACACCGGGTTCCCCTATAAGCACAGGATTGTTCTTTGTCCTGCGGGAAAGTACCTGAAGTACCCTGCGAATCTCGTTATCCCGACCGATCACAGGATCCAGCTTTCCAAGTGCTGCTGCTTCTGTGAGGTCACGACCGTATTTTTCCAGCGCCTGGTATTTATCCTCAGGATTCTGGTCCGTGACCCTGGATGAACCCCTTACCTCCTTGAGGGCTTTGAGGATGGTATCCTTTGTTGCTCCATTCTCTTTCAGGATATCTGACGAGATGCCATGTTTCTCATCAGTAATAGCCAGCAGCAGATGTTCAGTGCTCAGGTATTCATCTTTGAGCTGTTTCATCTCATCAAAGGCCGCATCAACCACATTATTGATCCGCTGGGACATATAGAGCTGTTCTGCTCCTGCCACTCTTGGGATCTTGTTAATTTCTTCTTCCAGCCGCCCGATTATTCCAGGTACATTGGCCCCTAATCTTTGAAGTATCTGTAGGGTAAGTCCTTCTTTCTGGTTGATCAGTGCCAGCATGAGTTGTTCTACATCAAGCTGCTGCTGATTATTATCAAGTGTGATATTCCTTGCATCAGAAAATGCTTCCTGTGCCTTTATGGTAAATTTATCTAATCTCATAAGTGATCACTGAATAATTAAATGACTTTTTTTTAATTAATAAGTTGCCAAGGATAGTCAAGACTACTACTACTCCTATATTCCAGATGTAATTATAGATAAATCCTTCTTATCCTTATGTTCCAGCCTGGAAATATACTTCTTCATACGGCTGTATGACTACGAAACCGTCACCATTGAAGGCCATCTGTAGTGATTCGCCGCTGCTCCGTCCTACAAAGGTTTTTAGTGAAACATCGGTTTTTAGGTCAGGTTGAAGATTGCCTGACCATGCCACTGTGGCATTGGGGTCAGTAAATACGGGGGTTTCAGGTGTTACTTTGAGTGTCAGTGGGTCATAGTGTGTGGTTATGGCAATCATACCTGTTCCTTCAAGTTTTACATTGAAAAGCCCGCCTGCCATTAATCCTGCAACCTTTTTAAGCATTTTTATATCCCACATGATTGACTCCTCAAATGCCAGCAGGTCGTTGCCGTTGACAAATATGGACTGCTTGTCCAGGTTGATGACCGATATCTTCTTACCACTGTCTGCTAAGTATAATTTGCCTGTACCTTCTGCTTTTGTAAGTCTTACGCCTTCCCCTGTCACGGCTTTTTTCAGCATTTTGCTAATTCCGTGTTCCATGACCCCTTCCCTGGTGAACTTGATATCTCCCAGGTAAGCTACCATTGATCCCATTTTCGTCCATACTTTTCCTTCTAGATTTATCTCAAGCAATCGGTCCCGTTCCAGTTCGAAAGTGCCCTCTCCCAGATCACGCTGTCCGGTCGAATCAATAAATTCATCGATTGAGTATTTTCCCATTTAGTCTCCTCCTGATCCAAAAAAAATGGATTATGTATTTATGTACATTTCATAGGTTAAGTAATTTTTTTGTGATTGATTTGGACTTGCGACCTAAAATGCTGAATTTTCACCTTTTAGGATGATGTACAGGTGTTTGGTTAATAGGGTGGGATGTTGGTTTTTATGATATGGGTAACATAATGCTCATAAAATTGAATAATATGGGTAATTATTTAAGAAGTAGATTGTGTGATGGTCAAGGATGATGAGGTTGTACCCCTGGAATCCAGGTATAAGAATAATATCAGGAAGAAGGACATTAAAGGGTTATTAAAATTTATGAATATTTTTTCGGTTAAGAGGGGTTTTGTTGTGACGAAGGACATGGAAGGCAAAGAATTGATTGACGGTAAGTTGATTGTATTTGTACCACTATGGAAATGGCTTTTAGAGTGGGAAGATCATGCTTGATGAAAGAGGCTTAGGATCATTGTTGAAACCGCTCTAAGACAAAGGATTAAAATATGGAATATATAGGGCATGATCCTGGCATACAACCATCATCAAAATGGCATAGAAGATGTGATGAATAATATTCAGCATGAATAGCTTAACATTATCCGTTCCTCGGTTCACGTTTACATGGAAAATGATAATTGTGTGGAAGTAATCATAATACAGGGTGAGGCAGGAAAGATCAGCGAGATATACAAGAACATTGTAAAGAACAAAGGTATACAGCACGTCAAACTGGATACTATCAATCCACAGGAAATATAGGGCTTTTTACTCCAGACCCAAAAACTCACCGGCTCTATAAGTCGCGTGAGTTTGAGAAATATCAAATAATCCTCCACTCTTATGTCCTGTTGACTCATATTTAAATAAACTTAACACTCGTTCCATAGTTACATGAAGATTATTATGAAATTTTAATATAGGATTGCCAGATTCAGAAGCCTGTATACTGCGAAACTGGAAATCGAACATGCCCATTTAATACTCGATAGTAATAATCCATGGGAGATTCTCACAAATTTCTCTTATCTCCAAAATTACATTCGACTTGCTTCTACTGAATATAAGGGAGCAGGACTTAAGCCGGATGATACTGTGGTTATTATTGGAAGCGGACCACTCCCCATCTCTCTGATAATGATGTGCCATCAGTATGGAGTAAGAGGGATTGGAATAGAACAGGAAACCGAAAGAGCAGAACTTTCAAGAAAAGTACTGGAAAAACTTGGTCTTTCTGATCAGATTAGGATAATAACCGGAAATCATTCAATACTTCCCTTAAAAGATGCTGCTGAACTTATCATGGTAGCTGCTCAGGCAGAACCAAAACAGGAGATTTTCGATTATCTGGCTGAGGCACTGCCTACAAGCACTAAATTGTCCTACCGCATCTATGAAAAGGGATTAAGAAGGTTACTGGACACATTTTTCCATTACGATTTACCTGAATCGTTTGAAGAATACCTCCGGATCAGACCTGAACCGCCTGTTAACAATACAGTTGTATTTGTGATCAAAAAAACCTAATGATCTCGTAGACTGTTAATTATTTTCCACTATTCAATTGCATCAATGGCTCTTTTATATGCCAGTTCAGCTATTACCGGGTCTGCACCCAGGGGTTCAGCATAGATCAGATTAACATCTTTACCGTTTAATCTGATGGTTGTGGTGCGATCTTCCCTGCTTATACCCAGAATCTGTGGTATATCTTCGGTAGTATGTACACCGTGAGCAAGGAATATAGGGACAGCTATGATATTTGATATGTCGGCATTCTCGAAGGACTGTAATCCTTCATCCATAGTAGGATTATTCATATTCATAAATCCTGTTCGTACAATAGTATCAGGATGTTTCTCTGCAATCTGGTTGGCAACTGCAGTTATTACTTCCTTGTTGTACGGGAGTTTACTTCCATGTCCTAATACCATTATTCCGATTTTTTCATTCATACTTATACACCAATTATATTTTATAAAGTAATACTAACAACTTATAAAGTAATACACCAGTCTAACAGTAATCAAATATAAAGCTTTGCTCAACAGAATGTCTGTAAAATATAATTGCAAAATAGCGTGTGGTTTTGGATAATATTACTAAAAAATTCTATTTTATTTAATAGTTTTTATTATTTCCTATTCAGCGGTTTTCATGGCAGTGCTTTGATCCAGACGAGGAATGAACTTGAATTCTTCATACTATTATAAATCAAACCACAGAGCACATTAAGGGTACAGAAAGTCGGGAAATATTTCTTATGCACGTTCGCTGCGATCCCAGATGTGAATTATTTGTGCCAGAAAAAATTAAAAAGTCTCTGTTTTTCAGGGGCAATGATTAAATATAGAAACGATATTATGAAATAAATGCAAATAATTGTTATTAAATATAACTTTACAGGAGTATTGTAAGATGGAAAATTATTCAAACAGATTAATTATTGAAGAACTCGAAAAGATATATTCCTCAACTAAGGGTCTCAATGATCAAGAGATCATTCAAGATCATTCGGATAATTTTGAGCCTTTTTTTCAACGACTTGACTATCTAAGTGCACTTGAGATAGACGACCGGTTTGCACAGGATATCGTCTGCAAACTTAAACCTGATTGTGCACTTGAATCAATTGTCAGGTTTCGAAATCTATACAGTTTACGGCTCGAAACCGAAAACGCATATTCAATATTGGAAAGCAGCCAACCATGGGAAGTGCTTGAAAAATTTACCCATTACTCGAATTATGTCCAACTAGCACAAAGCGAATATCAAGGATCCGGACTTAAATCGGGTGATTGTGTTGTGTTTCTTGGAAGCGGACCTCTGCCACTATCACTTATCATTATGTGCCATCAAAACGGACTTAAAGGAGTCGGGATTGAACAGGAGCCTGATAGAGCTAAACTCTCAAGAGAGGTGGTGGAGAAACTTGGTCTTTCCAGTCAGATAGAGATAAAAACCGGAAACCACTTTAGCTTACCCCTTAAAAGCAAATACGAACTTCTGATGGTAGCCGCTGCAGCCGAGCCTAAAATAGAGATCTTTGATTATCTGGCAAGGGTGCTGCCTGCGAGAATGAGACTATCCTACCGTATCTATGAAAAGGGATTGCGAAGAGTACTGGAAACGGGTTTTCAATTTGAACTGCCTGAACAGTTTAAAGAATTCTATCGAATTAGACCAGAACCCCCTGTTAACAATACTGTTGTATTTATCACCAAAGAGGCTAGTTAATCTACCGGTTAAAAGTTGCTACGGCACACCCAACCGCAGTAGAGCTGCAGGGTATAGTTATTAAGATTAACTGGTAAGTATTAATTTCCCCTTCCCCCAGATGTAATGACTTTCAGTAATGTGCAGTATTAACCAGGCCAGAATTTGCAATTAATCCAAGCCCCTCAAGGACATAGTGCACTGTCCCGGAATTGACATAATCAGTTATCACCTTCATCAAACCTTCCATTGACAATTCATTCCGGCACTTACTCATGCTTTTCTACATGAACATGATACTTACCCCGTGCAGAAGAGATTCCTGAATGTGTATGTTCGTGGATATGCAGATGTACATGCCCATCCCCACTCTCCATTGTTTTTGTCAGGTTCGTGACCGCACCTTCGATCGAAAGTGGAAGCACATCACATGGATAATCGAAACACCGAAGTATTTCAAAGAGCTGCGTTATCACAGGCACATCCAGGCCGATCTTCACAAGCATTTCTGTTTCTGAAAAAATATCACGGGTCGGCCCGTCTGCGATCACGGTCTTGTTCAGGACAATGACCCGTTCTGCAAGTTCGGGAATTGCGTTCACATCATGTGTGATTATCAGCAGCGTTTTTCCTTTTTCTTTAAGTCTTCTGAGAATCTCTATCAATTCCCTCCTGCTTTTCGGATCAAGGTTGGCAGTAGGTTCATCCATGGCAAGTATCTCAGGTTCCATAGAAAGTACAGTGGCAAGTGCAGCCCGCCTCTTCTCACCCCCGCTGAGATGGTGCGGGACCCTGTGCTCATATCCGGCAAGTCCGACCATTTCAAGAGCATCCTTTACCCTTCGCTGCACCTCCTCTTTCTCCAGACCTAGATTGATCGGGCCAAAAGCCACATCATCACCAAGCAAAGGCATGAACAGCATATCATCAGCATTCTGGAATACGATACCGATCTTTTTCGGCATCTCATGTATCTTTTTTGGATCAACAGGTTCATCGAGGATCCTGATAGACTCAAATGATGTAGCACTATGTAGTATACCGTTGAGATGTAGCAGTAATGTGGATTTACCTGCACCGTTCGGTCCGATGAGCGCTACAGCTTCACCTTTTTCGATCTCAAATGAGACATTCTCGATTGCAGCTGTTCCGTCATCATACATATAACTCAGATCTTGAATTTTTATAGCAGACATTATGTTCCCTCCAGTGTACCATACCATACTGCAACCTGTACAAAAATAGCAAACCCACAGACCACTACCGTATAAAGCCAGTCCTGTGGTCTAAGAGTAAATTCATGCATTGTAGTAATCTTTCCTGTATACCCTTTTGATCTCATAGCATAGAAGACTCGCTCCGCCTGTTCATAGCTCATTACAAAGAGTGTTGCAATGGCCTTACTAAGTGTGGTTATTGTATACAGGTTCGATCCCCTCTTAAACCCCCGGGAGGTTAAAGAGCGTTCCATTAGCATAAACTCATTAGATAGCACAAAAATATATCTATAAGTGAATGCAAACATCTGCACCAGTTTGTTTGGTAGATGCAGGCCTTCGAGTGCCTTGATGGTAACATCCATCCGGGAGGTCCCGATCATCGGAAATATCAGCATTACCGATGTAAGTGCTTTGATCACGATCATAACGGCAAATTCAACCGACTCTATGCCCCGGAAGTTAAGTGTAATGCTGCCAATGTGTGCTATTTCATCTCCTTCACCTATAATAGTAAAAGGTAGAATAACAAGGAAAGGCATCATAAATAGAAAGACCCATTTCAATCGTCCCACGACAAAGGAAAATGGAATTCTTGATATATAGATCAGGATAATGGCAAAAAGCATACTTGCGATAACCAGTTTTAAATCATATAGAAGCATGATTGAAAATATCAGCGCAAATATGGAAATAACCTTAAGGCGGGGATCCCATCTATGGATCGGTGAAGATAATCCTGCATATATATCGATCTCTGATATCAAATCAATTCACTTCTTGTAAATATAACAATAACATTGTGTTTGTCCGATTTCGTCGGAGACCCTGGACAAAATCCAGGGTATTTAGTACATCCGGATAATGGGAGGATTTGCTGAATCATAATCTTTTTTTAATACTCAACATTTCCGGTTTGACTGTTGCAAAGAATCCGACAATCACTCCGGTAAAGATAGCCTCGACCAGAATGACCGGGATATGTGCAGCCACAACAAACGTTGTCACTTCAGTAAACTCTTCACCGGTTAACAGAAGTTCAACAGCAAGCAATAATACGGCAAGTGCAACTGCAGTTCCTCCCGCAATCGCACCGAATAATATCTCATTTTTACTTATTCCAATATTAAGCTTCATTCCGGCTTTGAATATAAAAAAGGATATCAATGCAGGCACGCCCATATTAACTGTATTGATCCCGATCGTTGTGACACCGCCATGCTGGAATAGGAAGGCTTGCATCACAACCGCTATAAAAATACAGGGATAAGCGAGTATTCCAAGCGTCACCCCTGCAAATCCACTCAATACCAGATGGACACTTGTAGGTCCTGCCTGGAAATGGATCAGCGACGCCACAAAGACTGCTGCCGTAATAACCGAGAGTTTTGGGACATCATCTATCTTCATCCATATGAGTGTACATGCCAAAATTACCGCAGTGATCGCCCAGCCTGATAATAAAAGCTCCCATGGAAGTATGCCATCTGAAATGTGTACCATATGCATCCCTTATTGTTTTTTTAATATATTTTATTCGTATCAGATTGTTGAATTGAAGTAATTAGTGTAATTCAAGTCAATCTGTGGATTATTGCGCTTTCATTTTTCGGGCCGAGAGATACGCTGCTATCCCGCCAATTCCGGCCAAGAATCCAAATCCAACAAGAACACTCAGGTATAGCGGCAGTTCTACATTTTCAGGCTGTGAACCTGCAGTCAGGTCAAACTCAAGTTCACCCTTGTGTCCTGTTAGCTCCACTACCACTCTATAACTGGTAGTACCCAGTTCGGGTGCGAAATAATATAATCCATTTTCATCAGTCTTGCCTTCAAGGTATAGCTTTTCCTGTTCATCCCTGATAGAATATATCTTTACATCTGCATTGGGCATAGGATCCCCACCGCCATACCATGCCTTTATCTGCACATCCATTACCTGTTCTCTTAAATGTACCCTGTGTGCGGATGCGGCAGGTATCAATACCGTGCACAAAACTATTATCAGTACCAGAAGACTTAGACTTTTAATAATTCTCATGTTATATTATCCTCACTTTAAACAACCATATCTTTATGGGACAAACCAATTTGACCATTGCCAGAGAGTGATCAATTTAAAAAAAAGACCGAAAGGGGTTGAATAACCCCTATTGATCTAAAAGTATATCCTACTTTCTCCTCAATACAAGGAAAAGTGCTGCAACCAACCCGGTTACTGCCAAAATGGCTCCAAAGCCAGGTGTACTGGATGAAGACGTCTGCGCAGCGGCCTGTTTTGCCTCTTCTGCTGCTTGCTTTGCCTCTACTACTGCCTGCTGGAGTTCAGCAGATGATGAGCCCTGAGCTTCAGCAGGTGGGAATGCCTCAAGTACCGGAACGATGAACACACCTCTTACATTGCGCCCGCTGTCAGGTTCCATGGTGGCACCGACAAACCATATACCGGGTTCATCAAGTGAATACACGAACTCTCCATTATCATTGGACTTAGTAAGCCGTGTGAATACCATAGGTGGGTCATATGGGAACATTTCCTCTGCCAGTTCAACTATCTCTATGCCAAGATCCAGTGTATGGTATATTTCAACCTCTACAGGTGCATCTGTAAGCGGTTGACCATTGTACATTGCCTGTCCGGAGAATACAAATCCTTCCTCCATGCCATAGGGTCGCATGTATGAAAGGATCTCGGTCTGCTGTCCTACCTCTGCATCCCAGCCTTCCCACATCTCTTCACCGCTGTGGATAACGGCTTTGGTGTAGTCTATCAGATTCTCACCATCATCCTCATATTTGACAAATACAACAGTATCGCCATCCTGGTCAACAGTGAATGAGGCTTTATACGCCACAAAAGAAACCCCGGTATTTCCGTCTTCATCCATTCCTTCAACGGAAATCTCTTCAGGTGTAATTTGCTCAACAGTGCCATCCGGCTTCATGACAGAAACCTCAGGTACAGAGGCCATATTAAATGATATATGCTCGTAGGGGTGTCCCCACATTATATATACTGTCTTTGTCTCTCCCAGTTCTGCAATATAATCTTCAGGTGCTACATCCCACACCGTATCCTCACTATCACTTGGGAAGACCATAGTAAAATGTGCACTTGCCATGCCTGCAGATGCGATCAACAATAGCACTGCAAACAGGGTTCTTATCAAGTTTTCTTTCATTTTATCACCTTTCTACATCATTTATTATACAAAATATTTTAAAAATATATCGATAGTATAACCGATTCGTATTTTCGTATGAATATAAATATATAATATAAATAATTAACGTTTTGAAAATATGCTATGAGTTCAATACGAAATAATTATGGACTATATAGTTATTACCGTGCAACCCTTATCTTCAACGATAACAGTATGTTCAGCCTGGGCCACCGGATATTCTCCAGACTCCATCAGGACAGGATACTTATGCAATTTTGTCATCATTTTATCAAGCTCGTCAGGCTCGTCCATCCAGCGTGTGGTAAAGGGAAGTGTATTGAACTGTGACAACAGTTTTTGGTATAACAGGTTTTTAGAATCCTTATTGCCAACAAGGCCGTATATCCTTACCTCTCCCCGTCTGGTCCCGCCACTACCCTGTGTAGTGAATGGCTCCACTGCCACCACATCTCCCGCATGAAGTACGTTCCCGAAGCTTGCGCTCCCTAAATTTGGGATAGTAACTCCGCTGTGGATCATGTACCTTTCCATACTATGACCTGTTAGATCAGTCATTGGAATGCAGTTATAGGATTTGATGACATTTTCTATGACCCTGCCCAGGTATTTGGTATTGACACCTTCCTGTATCTCATTGATGGCTGCATTTAGGGCTTCCCGTGCAGCTTCAACAAGAACCAGTTTATCATTAGTATCTACCTCAATGGTGTCTGCCGTATCAGCGATATAACCGTTAATATGTACGCCTACATCTATCTTGACTAAGTCTTTTGATGCAAATTTCCTATCTCCTTTCAATGGTGTATAATGAGATGCGATCTCATTGATGGAGATGTTGCATGGAAAAGCCGCCTTACCTCCCATCTGCCTGGTAAGCTCTTCTGCATATTCGGCTGCATCCAGTAACCGTCCCCCCTCTTCCACTATGTTCAATGTCTGTTCCCTGACACTAGAGGCAATCCTGCCTGCTTCAAGGTAGTATTCCAGTATTTCAGGATCCATTCCAGTTCCTCCGGTTATAGTTGGTTGCGTATGATGTTTAAAGAGTTGGGTATGACGGGATTATGGAAGAAACTAAAACTCATTGGCCTTAATAGGTGGCATAGGTGAATCTTATCCCACTGCCACTTGTAAGTACAATTACCCAGATATTATTACTGCTTGCCTTCAACAGCACACAGCAGTACTGCTGCCGCAATTCCCAGCCGCCTGTCAAGCAGGTTCTGTGTATCCCGGGAAAAATCAAGTGTTATCTTGATGACGAAAGGGTTGAAGTTCTGCTTGAACGTACACACCTGTGTATCCCCGATAAACCCGTTATAGGTCTGGGGAATCAGGCTGGTTAAAAAACGCCTGAACATGGCCAAAAACATGCTATCTTCCTTGATAAGCCCGATATCCCTGTCGTCTGCATCCATGAATATCCATTCGTCTTTCAAAATGGACTTTAGACCTTTTCGCTTCAGGACACCCACTTTCTCATTTGTGGTCGGGTCCACCACATCATAAGCGGCAGAAAAGTCCAGTATACTCCTGGCCTTGATGGTCAGTACCTCTTCCTGCATATCCTCGCCTGTATATATGCGGATATCTTCTTTCAGTTTGAATGCCTTCATTTTGGAATAAAAGGCAACATTACCATCCGGGTCATAGATATGGAAGGCAGCCCCGAACAATTTCAGTATCTTCCTGCGTACCAGGTATTTTTGGTGTGAGAAACTATCAGACATATTTTTCCCTCATATTTTGAAAATAACCGGACCGGTTCAGGATATCCGGAATCCTGAACCCACCAGATCATTATAAATCACTTTTAATTAATAGTACTTAAAATTTTCAGTGTTTTGATAAATATTATCATGGGATACAGAAACTGCCCAGAGTAGTTTACGAGTAGGAGTGGGCCCGCGGAGATTCGAACTCCGGATCCCCGCCGTGTAAAGGCGATGTCATAACCAGCTAGACCACAGGCCCCGTGTGTATTGTGCAAATTGTTCCCGTTTTTTAGCTTAACTTGTAATTAGTGATATATAGAGTTTTTCAAGTTGTAGCTATTACTCATCTTCGCCAGATTCTCGGCTGGGATGAGGAAATACAAGAGCGGTTTGAGATGATAAAGTGGCATTAGTTAATGTTTATGAAAACAGCAC
>Ga0255377_1097_pt1 | contig 17179 bp, 15 predicted proteins | sample ANMaggSeSYBR01G9_FD_182099 | JGI IMG/M metagenome (GOLD analysis project Ga0255377, IMG submission 182099) | Sediment cell enrichment communities from methane seep in Santa Monica Basin, California, United Staets - ANME aggregate JGI... | ecosystem: Environmental > Aquatic > Marine > Cold seeps >... | reverse complement strand
AAGTGCCTGCCATTCATGCGGATAACCGTGTCGAGTTTGGTTAGAAGCAAATTGGTGGGAGAATAAGTGGTTTCAATCACTTGTTCTTATGTTCCCCTGGATCTGATTCTGCCTGATCAGCCGAACCGCGCAGTACGGACCCGTATGCTGCGTGGTGTGGGAGGGGCGGCCTGTGAGGGTCGCTCCTATCCCGATCGGCGTTTTTTGTCGATTATGGTTGCAGATGGTGAGATTCGATTGAATTTATTCCCATGCCCGCTTTTACATACGCTTTTTGCTGTGGTAGTAATTTGTTTCTAATCATAAGAAAGACTCAAATGATTGCCAATCCTTCATTTTTTATTTGTCGTACAAAAGGATCATTATCACTGAAACTATCAAGATTGAATGGCAATGGTTCAAGCCGATCATCGACAGATATTGCCAGTTCGGTCAATCTTATACGTTCTTCAAAACGGTCGTTGCTTATTTGGGGAGAAACAATTGCCACATCTATGTCACTCCACTTATCCACTTGCCCCCTGGCATAGGAACCAAAAATATAGGCTTCGGAAATATGAAATCCAGCTTGACGGAGTTTGTCGAGAAATAATCGGACATTTTTTAAAACTATAGATTCGATTTCAGCCATGTGAAAACCTCTTTGATTTTTTGCAGTTCCATTGCAGTGAACTGCAAGGTACATTTTTTCCGGAATTCTTTTTTGTAGTCAGGGTATCTGGATTCAAGATTAAATGCTGTAATTCTTATTAGAGTACGTTTTTGCTCTTCAGTTATTTCTATATGAGCTTCTTTGGCTAATTTCAATAAATTGTGAGAGCGAGGTACCTGTTGATTGGTATTTTTGGCAAGTACCGCTTTTATAATTTTCTCAACAGCAAGATGGCCAAAGAAAAGCGCATAAGAATAATCTTTTTTTTCAAAAAGATGTTTTGCAACATGGAGAGATTCTTCCGCTTCGGATGCCCAAAAATCAATAATCTTTTTTTGATTCATTGAATACTTCCTTATGTTGATTATTTATGAACATCGTAATCATTCTTGCCGCCGAACGTGGAAGTGAGCTGCGGGCCTGATGAAATTTAAGCCAACACGGCCTTTAACGAAAAACCGCCCGGCTTTACCCCGTCAGCTCAACTGAATTGTTATGCAAAAACCTTCAGCTTTTCGTATAAAAACTCCGGGGCAAAGTCAGCACCATTAGGCCAAACAACTGTATGAAGCTCTTGGTTAACAGTAAAATTCTTAAAATAAGAGATATCCTTTAAAGGCTCAAAAATCTCTCCATCCAATTCCTGTTCAAAATCAACCTCTCCCTCAGATTCTTCTGAAAAACGAAGAAGAAGAGTGTAATTGTCAACATACTTTGCATCGATGACTCTTGGTATCATAGGACTACTCCAAAGGTGCAATTTTCTTCAAAGGTTTCTTTTCTTCTACGAACTGCCAGTTTTCTGACAGTTCATATTTGTGAAGTTCGTGCCATTCTATAACATGCCTGAGTGCCCGTTTCGGGAAACGTCCATTAATAACACCGGATTCAATCTCAACGGTTATCTCATAATCGCCATACATTGCATGAAAGTGTGGCGGTGCATGATCCTTATAAAACATAGCGATAACAATTCCAAGAAATCTTGAAAAAAAGGGGTCAGGTCTGCCTTTGACCCTTATTAATACTGCCTTGTATTTTCCCTATCTGTTTTTTAATTTTTCTGTCATATTTTTTAAGTCTCGAAACTCTTCGTAATATGCTGCTTACTGTGCTGTATGCTTTGATATTAAAGAGTTCCCCTATGTTATTAAGGTTTTCACCACGTATTTGACGTAATAGATAAACTGCAATATTGCGAGGTTCATTAAAAATCCCGCGTCTTGTCATCAACAATTCATTAAACGATACACCATAATGTTCACACACTGATGAAATTATTGTATCAGATGTCGGAGCCAGACGTTTTGATTCAGGAACCTCACAGCTTTTTTTCTTAAAATAATATTTTTCTTTTATTCCTGTTATGAAATTTTCCGGACCAAAAAATGACGGGAGTTTCTTTAATGAGAATAGCCTTGTAACTTCTTCTGAATCTTCTTTTCGCATAAAATCAATAAATGGCTTTAATCTTCCTCTCTTTTTCGGAGTAATCATGGAAAAAATATAATCCCTATAAAGCCAGTTCCATTTTTTCGCATATGACAGATAACCTTTGTAGCTGCTCCATTCATAATCCGGCATATCTTCAACCATACCTGCTCTTACCGGGTTCTTATGTATATATCTCACCAGTTGCAGAAGATGGCTGTCATTACAAACAAGAATCGACTTGTACCTTCCCCTGAAAAGCTGACCATCAAATCCATGTCTCCTGTTATATCTCTGGGTGTACACGCTGTTCAAATGCCTCATGCATGTTGAAATATTTCCATCGGGTGTTTGCAGCAAAATGTGATAATGGTTTGTCATTAAACAGTATGCGGCTACATTTACATTACACATTTCAGATACTTCAATCAGCAGATCAATAAACATTAAATAGTCATGTTTATCTGAAAAAATGGATTCGGACCGTCTCCCACGGTTCATTACATGATACCATGCTCCGGGATATTCTATTCTAAGTGGACGTGACATGTTGTAACATATAACATTTTATCTTTCATGGGTCAATAGTAGACTTGACCCCATTTCCTTGACTCCACTTAAGACCCAGTTTGGGGAATGACCTCCATCACGGCACCTTCTCTGCTGAACATAGCTTTTCGGTTGATCCAGACAACCAGAACGGCGGCGGCCGCGAACGCGAACGTGTCGTAAGGTTGTGCGTCGGGCCAGATAGGATTGTTGCACTGAAAATGGAACAATGCAGGGAGCAGGATGCTGCCGCGCGATTTGTTAAATAACGGGGTCACGATCACGCTGAGCGCAACAGAGCCAACAAAGAATGGGGTGAATGACCAGGCGCTTTGCGGCGTCCCGCTCAACAGGAACGCGGGCAGGTGCCAGAAGCCCCATATAACACCAAGAATCAGCCCTGCCCAGATGGGCGCGAACCTTTGTTGTAGTAGAGGCAGAGCGAGGCCCCTCCAGCCGAATTCCTCGACCGGGCCTTTGACCATAGTCATTGCCAAGGCCAGAATGAGTGGCTGAAATGAAGAAAATGGGAACGGATCCTCGAAAAGATTCCCCTTCAGCGCAAAGCCGCCGAAAAACAGCAGCGGAATGCCGACAATCAAAAAGCCATACCAAACCAGTGAGCAGCGCCAGAGTAATAATCGAGAAAAATAACGCCGCAATCCTCCCAGGCCACTGTTGTATGTGACGACAATGAAAGCAGCAATCGCAGATGCGTACACCGCCAAGAAAAAAAGCGGATGTTGACCAGTCAATTCGCCGAATATCCCGGTCATCTGGTCATGGAGAAAAATGAACAGAGCCAGGATTCCCCAAGCCAAACCGAAAGCAATAAGCAGAAATGGCACCAGGGAGATGAAGGGAATCTGACGTCTGTCAGCGCCTGATGAGCCTATAATCATAATAAGCCCTCCTTGATGTGTGAGTTCATGGAAGGCTGACCGAAGCCATGTGCCCTCCGCTAACGGTTTAATCAGCCGCGCACACTTTTTGCGTCGGCTGGATTAATTTGTTCAAGACCTGTTTTTAAGTGTCCGCTTTGTCAGTCGCCAATGGTTATTCTATGATTCCGTCTAACTGCATGGGAAACAGGATAGCTCTTCTTAATGGCTAAGGCTTGCAGTTCATTCAAACAGGAGGAAAAAACTTTTATGAAATAGTCAAATTTTTGTAGCCTATTACAGGTTAAGGCACTCCCTCGCCCTAAAAAAAGTGCGCTTTTTGAAGACGCACTTCCTACCCTTGTTCAAAAAAAATATTTCCTTATAGAGACACCGGGCCTGTCCAACCAATGGGATAAGATTGTGGTTCGTTCCTCACACAATCTATCCTTATTCGTTAGCCAATTGTTCTTTCGTGACTGGACGACAGGTTCGCATTCAACCAAGAAACATAGCTTTTCAATTCGTTCAAGATTTCGATCCGTTCCTTCGTTAATTCTATGTATTTTCCCCGTCACTCGTTGGGTTAGAACCATTTGCTGAATTTTTCGAATTTAGCCAGCTTGCTCTAGTAAATTGGGTCGCGAAAGTACCCATTACAACATCAAACATCTGTGAAGCCTGGTCAATCCACTCATCAACAAAACAGGTGAGTTTAATTAACTCACCTTCTCTCTGATCTGATACTTTGTCGGTCGTCAAATCTGGATGATTCGGGAGGTAGTAAGGTTCCTTCAAAATGAAACGGGATATTTCTTTCTCGTCTGTCATATCTGGTGGAACAGTTAGGCAAGGACCTACATATAACGCATGCCTGTGTATTAGGTTGTCTCTATATTTGACAACCTTTTGAACCCAAATTTTTTGTGCGAGAATTCTTTCGCCTAATCCCTTGTGTTTGGACAAAATCGCATTTACAAATTTTTTTCTTTTTTAAATCAATCTCTCCGCCTTTGAAATTCAGCTCCAATATCACATTGAGAAAAACGGCGATTGAATCCAAGAACGACTTGGTAAAGTAGATAAAAGAATATGCAAAATACTTAATATAAAAACGCTTGTTGTCATTATCCAAAGGTTCATAACGGCGTATTTGGTCTCTTGATAAGAATAAAAAGGAAAATTTCTCAACGGTATCCTCTACCGAGGAAGCGTATAATCTTAGTCGCCCACCACGGTACAGTAGATCCAGCAGCTTTTCCCAATAATCTGGAGTCGTTTGTAGAAATGTCCGAAAGAAACTATTGGCAATTAACATATCTGACGTTTCTCCTGGCTTGGGGTCTTTATGTGCTACTGTAATTGGCCCTTTCTTGATTCTTGGGTGCTCTGTTGTCAGGCTATTCTTGGTTGAAGAACCAGAAGGCATGTTTAAACCTGACACCCTTTGGGCTTCTTTTTCGGGAAAAACTTGTTTCACATATTTCAACTTCTCAAGCAACTCATTACCCAAATTATAGGCCTCTGATTCAAATTGGTGATTATTCGTCTAAGATCTGAAAAAGGTGTGAACTAACAGAAGAAGCATCAATGGCCTTCACAGTAATAGGGATCCCCTCTTTTTTACTGTACAATTCTTTCGATTCTTCGAATAATTTCAATCCTGTTATTGCGGTGTTCTGAAGCGCTTTGAGTCGAGAATAAAAATGGTGGATTTTGAGCGAAAGGTTCTTACTTAGAAGTGGGATGTCAGTTATATTTGATTTATAGGTGACAAAATTGAAATCATAATGGTTTATTACAATAGTATCATTTTTACCTGGTGTATTAAGTTCTTTTTTTTTCGAAAAAGAATAATTTCGTCCGTCTCTTATCTGAAAGAAATTTATCTGTATCTCTTGAGATAAGGCCTGTCTGACTCGTTTTTTAGCTCTACTTTTAGCAATTACTCCATAAAGTATATGAGCCAGAAGCCCAAACAAAAATGAAACAAGTCCGATGTAGAGTTCCTTCATAATAAAAGCTCTAAGCTACCGTGGCATAACTTTGATGTAGCGGGCCTAAAAACCCGATTTGTTTTCGTGCATTATTGCCTGCGAAAAAGAAAAATAGGGTAATTTTGCACGATAAAACCCCCTGCTAAGGGTTTTATCGTGCGATTTTGCCGAATAAAAAGTCTTACTATTATAACAGAAAGACTGTAAGTTTAACTGAAAGTCGAATTCGTTGCCAAGTGTCGAAACCTTTGAAGGTGTTAGACAGTGTTTCATAAAATCTATATTGTAAGATATCCAGCCTTTTCCAAGTCAAGAAATATCTACAACAATTTATAGGAGATATACATGATAAAGGTTATGACGGTCAAGCCAAAACTGCTGGATCAGGTGCGGCATGCTACACGAGTCAGACACCTTTGCCCTCGTTCCCAGGCTCTGCCTGGGAACGCATTACACGAGGCTCTGCCTTCTTTCATTCCGTGGCAGAGCCACAAAAATTGCATTACGAGGCAGAGCCTCGTAACGAGGGGGGGAAGTAAGGCACGTTCTCCGAACGTGCTAAAACGTTTTGATTATGAAATTATCATTATAGCCAAAATGGCGAAAAATGTTCCGCTTTAAGTTGGTAGCCCTAAAAGCTAACCGCACAGGTCGCATTATTTTTGCCCCTTGCCTTAAAACACTTAGTCAGGTATAGAAATAAATTTTTGTGACGCTTTAGCTTTATGGTAACCGTTCACGGCTTGAAACTTGAAATTGGGGAGAAATTAAATTAGAAATTGGAAATTAGAAATTGGGAAGAACGGTACAAAAGCATGAAGGCCAAATTTCTATTTTCTAATTTCAATGTTCCGTGAACGCTTACGCTTTATGAAACAAACCAGATACGCGTAAACTTAAGGTGTGATACATTTAAACCATGAAAAATGAAAAAAAATTACCTATAGCTGTGGTTGGGATGGCCGGTATTTTCCCCGGAGCTCCTGATATTGATATATTCTGGAACAACATTGTCAATAAAGTGGACTCCTGTTGCGAGGTGCCTGAAGGAAGGTGGATTGTTGAACCTGAGTTCATGTACAATCCTGAACCAGCGCCGGATAAGGCCTTCTCAAAACGCGCCTGTCTTATAAATGATGACATATTAAAATCAATCAAATCTGATTTAAAAGACACCGCCAAAGACATCAATATTGACAAGGACATAATAGACGATCTTGATCCTCTCTTTCACTTGGTTCTTCATACAGGCAAAAAGGCATTATCAAACTGCAATATTTCAACAATCAATAAAGAACGTATTGGAACTGTTCTTGCTGCAATTGCACTGCCTACTGATTCTTCTTCTTTTATAACCAGAAAAATCATAGGGAAATCATTTGAAGAAAAACTCTTTAAAAACAGTAATTTTTCCACCAGCAATCCACTTACCAGGGCGCAGTGTCTAACAAGCAGAGTAACCAGCCTTCCAGCTTCTATTTTGGCCAAAGGCTTAGGGCTCGGAGGCGGAAGCTATACTCTTGATGCTGCATGCGCATCATCTCTTTATGCGGTCAAACTTGCCTGTGATGAGCTTCATTCTTTTCGCGCGGATGCCATGCTGGCTGGAGGGGTATCAAGGCCTGAATGCCTCTACACTCAAGTAGGCTTCAGCCAGCTTCGCGCACTTTCTCCGTCAGGAAGGTGTGCCCCGTTTGACGAAAAAGCAGATGGACTTGTTGTGGGAGAAGGCGCGGGCATACTTGTTTTAAAAAGGCTTGACGATGCCCTGAGAGATAATGACAACATTTATGGCCTGATACGCGGTATGGGGCTTTCAAATGACATGAGCGGTAATCTTCTCGCACCGGACATTGAAGGTCAAGTCCGTGCCATGCGCAGCGCCTATTTATCCGCGGGCTGGTCTCCATGCGAAATTGATCTTATTGAATGTCATGGCGCTGGAACGCGTGTCGGAGACACCACTGAGCTTCACAGCCTGAGAAATCTCTGGGGTGACTCCGGATGGTCGTATGAACAATGCTCGATAGGATCAGTCAAATCCATGATCGGCCATCTTTTAACCGGCGCCGGTGCAGCCGGAATGATAAAGACATTTCTTGCCTTAAAACATAAAGTTCTTCCTCCATCAATTAACTTTAATAAAGCGCCGGAAAAAAGCCCCCTTAATAACAGTCCGTTTCGTGTGCAGACAAAAGCCGAAGAGTGGATCAGAAAAAACAACAAAAGGCCGTTTCGTGCCGCAGTCAGCGCATTTGGATTCGGAGGAATAAACGGTCATCTGCTTATAGAAGAATGGTGTTCGGATTCCGCAACTTGCAACCCGCAACCCGCAACCCGTAACCCGCAACTCGCAACCCGCAACCCGCAACCCCCAGTTGCCATTGTTGGAATGGATGCTGCTTTCGGCTGTTTAAAGTCGTTGAAAGATTTCAAGGAAACCATTTTTAAAGGCTCTTCAATAATCAGAGAAAGACCTGAAGACAGATGGAAAGGATGCGATAACATTGCCGCCGGACATCTTGATGGAAAGCTTTTATACGGCGCCTTTATGGACAACCTTGCTTTGACTGTTGGAGAATTTCATATGCCGCCGAATGAAATTCCTGATATACTTGTGCAACATCTGCTAATGCTTAAAGTTTCTTCAAACGCCATGAAAGATGCGGGTCTTGTGGATAGAGAAAAACGCTCGAAAACAGGTGTTATCATAGGAATGGAATTTGATTTTGAAGCAACCAATTATCATCTGAGGTGGAATCTTTATAATTTGGTTCAAAAATGGATAAATACACAGAAACTTAATCCTGATGAAAAAGAAACCGACATATGGCTTGAATCTTTAAGAAACTCATCAGGCCCTGCGCTGACAAACATCCGGACAATAGGTGCGCTGGGGGGCATTATAGCAAGCCGGATTGCCAGGGAATTCCGTTTTGGAGGCCCGAGCTTTGCTGTTTCCTGTGAAGGCGCATCAGGACTTAAAGCGCTTGAAATAGGAGTAAGATCATTGCAGCAGGATGAGACGGATGCCGTACTTGTTGGAGCAATTGATCTTTCCGGAGACGTGCGCAATGTTATTACCACAAACAAATTAAAGCCTTATTCAAAAAACAATGAAATCCATCCGTTCGACCGGTCGGCAGATGGAACTCTGCCCGGTGAAGGCGCGGCTGCGCTTGTCTTAAAAAGACTTGACAGTGCAATCAAGCACGGAGACAGAATTTATTCCGTAATAAAAGGATTGGGATGCGCTGCAGGTGATGGAATTGATACTGAATCTCCTTCAAAAGATGCTTATACTCTGTCACTCAAGCGGTCATTTCAAGATGCAGACATCTCTTCATCATCAATAAGTTATTTTGAAACTCACGGCAGCGGAGACATGTTAGAAGATAATCTGGAATCAGAGGCTCTAAATGATTTTTTTACAGACCCGTCTGATAATAAAAATGTCAGTTGCGCCATTGGATCTGTAAAGGCAAATATCGGGCATACAGGCGCTGCTTCAGGTCTTGCATCATTAGTAAAAACCAGCCTGTGCCTTTACTATGAAATAATTCCTCCTTTAACTAACTTTATCATGCCTGCAAATGACAGGTGGCAGGACAGCGTATTTCATATGCCTGCTTTTCCTCAATACTGGCTGAGAGACAGAAAAGATGGCCCCCGAAGGGCGTGCACAGCCTCTTTAACTTCAGACGGCAACTGCATGCATGTTATTCTTGAAGGATTTGAATATTCGCAAAAAAATCACATACTGGAAAAAGTAAAAATAGAAAGACAGCGGCCTCTGGGCGACCGGAAATTCGGTCTTTTTGTTATTGAGGGAAACAATAAAACCTCTCTTATGGAAGGTCTTGAAAAACTGTCCAATCATATTGAAAAACTCAAAGAGCCCAAAGCTCTTGACTTTAAAATAGAAGCTGCTGCCCGAAGCTGGTATTTAAAGAATAAGCCGGTACCTGAAAAAAAATATGCAGTATCAATCGTTGCGGCTGATATTGTAGATCTCAAAAATCTGATTAATGATGCAAAAAATGCGGTTTCAGAAAGTACACCCAAAAGAATGAACGGCATGAGCGGTATAAGCTATTCACCTGATCCCATAGGTCTCTCAGGCGAAACAGCATTTGTCTTTCCTGGTTCAGGCAACCATTATGTTGGAATGGGAAGAGGTATTGGTGTTCAATGGCCGGAAATTCTCCGCAAAATGGATGCAAAAACTCAGCAGCTCAGGACTCAGCTTGTTCCACAATGCTATGTGCCCCAGAGAACGTCGTGGATGCCGGGATGGGAAAAAGAGGCTTACAAAAAAATTATATCTGATCCTTTAAATATGATTTTCGGCCAGGTAGTACATGGTGGTGTGACTGCTAATCTAATAATGAATTTCAAAATAAAACCATCTGCCGTTATCGGCTACAGCCTTGGTGAATCAACGGGACTTTTTGCCTTGGGCGCATGGTCTGATCGCGGAGAAATGCTGAAAAGAATGCGGGAGACCGATCTTTTCAGTACAGAACTTGCAGGTCCGTGTAATTCCGCCCGCCGGGCATGGAATATCCCTCCTGATAAAGATATAAAATGGTGTGTTGCCGTAGTTAATCGTCCCAAAGATATTGTTCTTAATGCTATAAATAAATTCCCTTATGCAAAACTCCTTATAATTAATACACCGGATGAATGTGTAATCGGCGGCCAAAAAGACGATATTGAAGCATCAATCAAGATGCTCGGATGTAAAGCAATTTTTCTTGACGGCATTGTCAGCGTCCACTGCGACGCAGCAGTTCCTGTTGCAGATGCATATAAAAAGCTTCACATCTTTCCAACTGCTTCTCCGGAAAACATAAAATTTTACAGTTGCGCTCTTGGGCGTTCATATGCCCTTACAAGCGACAGTGCTGCCTCCTCAATTCTTAAACAGGCAATTGAAGGATTTGATTTCACCGCCTTAATTGACCAGGCATATAAAGACGGCATACGCATATTCCTTGAAATGGGTCCTCATTCTTCATGCACCAGGATGATCAGCCGCATACTGGATAAAAAACCTCACATGGCTGTCTCTGCATGCGTCCGTGGAGAAGATGATTATGTCACAATTCTCAAATTCCTGGGTTCACTTATCACTGAACGTGTGCCTGTTGATATGGACAAAATCTACGGGACCGGTTTATATGAAAAGACAATTAATGATTTATACCATAATAAAACTGAAAAACAGTTAACCCTGACTATTGGCGGGAAAACGCCTTCCCCTGTTTTGCCCCGAAAAATTAACATAAGACATGCTCAAACTCAGTTTAAAAATCAGGAAACACACCTTAAGGATTTGGATACAGTCTTTTCATATAATGATCTGATCGGACCTGTAACGGAAAACGTAACCGCTGTTTCAGAAGCCCACAAAACCTTTATAAATTTCTCAAATGAGTTAAATAGAGGCATTGAAAAAACATTCGCCACACAAACCCGCCTTCTTGAAACCATGATGGCAGGCAAAGAAATAAAAGAATTCGGACAAGACATAGAACTGGACAGCTTCTCCGCTTTTTCACGCGATATGTGTATGGAGTTTGCGATTGGCTCGGCAGCAAAGGTACTTGGCCCTGAGTTTGCGGCAGTAGATACTTACAAAGTACGGGTACGCCTTCCTGATGAGCCGCTCATGCTTGTTGACAGGATAATTTCCGTAGAAGGCGAAAAAGGCTCACTAGGTTCCGGTCGTGTAGTAACAGAGCATGATGTCCTGCCTGGTGCATGGTATCTTGACGGCGGCCATGCGCCTGTATGCATATCAGTTGAATCCGGGCAGGCCGACCTGTTTCTCTGTTCATACCTAGGTATTGATCATGTTGTTAAGGGCAAGAGAAGTTACAGGCTTCTTGATGCGGTTGTAAAGTTTTACCGCGGACTCCCGTGCCCCGGCGATGTCATAATATATGAAATAGAAATAGAAAAATTTCTACGCCAGGGCGATACCTATCTTTTCTTCTTCAATTTTGAAGGCTTTATCAACAACAAACCTCTTATAAGCATGACTGATGGTTGCGCGGGATTCTTTACTAAAGAAGAGGTTGAAAAATCAGGCGGTATAATTTTAACAAAAGAGGATACCGGGCCTGTACAGGGTAAAAAGCCTTCTGACTGGAATGAGCTTGTTCCCATTTATGCTGAGAGTTACAATGACGAAGAAGTTGAGGCCCTTAGATCCGGAAATCTTGAAAAATGTTTTGGCGCCCTTTTTAATGGTATAAAAATCGCTGATTCTCTCAAGCTCCCCGGTGGCCGGATGAAACTGATTGACAGGATACTGAATCTTGACCCAAAAGGCGGTCGTTATGGAATGGGCATGATAAGGGCTGAGGCAGATATACATCCTGATGACTGGTTTCTTACCTGCCATTTCAAGGATGATATGGTTATGCCCGGGACTCTCATGTATGAATGCTGCGTACACACGCTTAGAGTATTTATTCAGCGCATGGGATGGGTAACAGACAAGCCCGGTGTATGCTATGAACCGGTTATCGGAGTTGCAAGCATACTGAAGTGCAGAGGCCCGGTAACTCCTGACACCAGGCATGTAGTTTACGAAGTAGAAATAAAGGAAACAGGTTATGGTCCCGAGCCTTTTGTAATTGCAGATGCACATATGTTTGGTGATGGCCGGCGAATTGTCATGTTTAAAGACATGTCAATAAAAATGTCAGGAATAACTCGTGAAGAAATTGAATCAGCCTGGAAGAAAAAAGCCGGTTTTGACTATGACCGTATTCTGGCATTTTCAACTGGAAAACCTTCAGAGGCATTTGGCGAGCCATATAAGGTTTTTGATGAAGAAAGAATTATCGCCAGGCTTCCGGGTCCGCCGTATCTGTTTATAGACAAAATAACTGATATTGAGCCGGAACAATGGGCGCTGAAACCCGACGGGTGGATCCAGGCAGAGTACGAAGTCCAGCCTGATGGATGGTACTTTAAAGCAAATCGTATCCCTGCCATGCCGTTTTGCATACTACTTGAAATAGCCCTGCAACCCTGCGGATGGCTTGCAGCATATTTGGGATCTGCGCTAAAAAGTAAAACAAACCTGAAATTCAGAAACCTTGGAGGAACCGCTGTACTGCATCATCAGGTTTTGCCTGATTCAAAGCTCCTTACAATGCGCACCCGCATGACCCAGGTTGCTGAAGCTGGCGATATGATAATAGAACACTTTGATATACAAATCCTGCAGTCTGATAAATTAATATATGAAGGAAATACGAATTTCGGATTTTTTACAAAAAAGGCGCTGGCACAGCAGATTGGGATAATTGATGCTGACGAGAGAGCATACAAGCCTGATGCCGGTGAGCTTAAAAGGTCGGTTTCACATGTGTTTACCGTCATTCCGCCTTTAACTCCTTATGATTTGGAAACCGCTCCCGCGCCTTGCCTATCGGCACCTTCTCTGGCAATGCCGTCAAAAGCATTGCTTATGATTGACGAGATTGAGACTTATATTCGTGATGGCGGAACTGAAGGGCTTGGATTTATTCGCGGTGTAAAAAAAGTTGATCCAAATGAATGGTTTTTCAAGGCACACTTTTATCAGGATCCTGTATGTCCTGGTTCCCTCGGCATTGAGTCTTTTATTCAACTGATAAAATTCATGGCAATTGATCGTTGGAGCCATCTGGCAGAAACGCATATATTCGAGCTTATAACTGATAAACCGCACATCTGGATTTATAGAGGCCAGATTGTTCCGGAAAACAAAAAGATAGAAATTGAAGCTGTAGTGACAAAAATACAGGATATACCGATCCCAACCTTACAGGCAAACGGGTTTCTGAAAATTGATGGACTATATATTTATGAGATGCAAGATTTTGGGATCAGGCTTGTTCCTTTAACGGACAAGGTGAAAATAAATTGAAAATTGAAAATTGAAAATTGTGGTATCGCTTCGCTCTATCATTTTAAATAAAATTGATAGGATTCCTTCAATATTCAATATTAAATTGTCAATATTCAATAAATAATATGCTTTACTCAAAAGTTTACATAAATTCATTTGGTTATGAACTTGCCCCGAATGTGATAACTTCGGAAGATCTGGAAATGCGGCTTGAGCCTCTTTACGAAAAACTTCATCTGCAAAAAGGTCAACTGGAAGCAATAACGGGAATACAGGAACGCAGGTTCTGGGACCCAGGCTTTAAAATGCATGAGGGTGCGATAAAAGCGGGTCAAAAGGCAATAGAAGCATCCGGTATTTCTCCGGATTCTATCGGCATGCTTATCTACGGAGGTGTTTGCAGAGACAACCTGGAACCGGCAACAGCCTGCGCAACAGCACACAGCCTTGGGATAAGCCGTAAAGCACAGATTTATGATGTTTCAAATGCCTGCCTGGGCATTCTTAATGGAATGGTTCAAATTGCCAATGCTATTGAGCTGGGACATATCAAGGCAGGTCTTGTTGTATCATGCGAGTCCGCCCGCCAGATCGTTGATATTACAATAGACCGATTACTTAAAACAAAAAATATGGAGATCTTTAAGAAAACAATTGCAACTCTTACAGGCGGCTCCGGGGCGGTTGCTGTTCTTTTGACGGATGAATCAATTGCCAATAATGGACATCGATTTTTAGGAGGAATGATAAAAAACGCAACAAAGCATCATGAACTTTGCCGTTGGGGGCCGGATACAGGCATACCTGCAAGCGGACTTCATGTTATGGAAACAGATTCTGTCGGTGTTTTGCAACACGGTGTTGTTTTGGGAATTGAAACATATAAAGATTTCAAAAAAGAACTGTCGTGGTCCGATAATAAGCCTGACAAAGTCATCTGCCATCAGGTAGGAGCAACTCACCAAAAAACCATACTGGAATCCATAGGTATTCCAGAAGAAAAAGATTTTACCACCTTCCGGCATCTTGGAAATATCGGAACAGTATCACTTCCAATAACTGCTGCAATAGCATCGGAACGTGAGTTTCTGATAAAAAACGATCTTGTCGGATTTCTGGGTATCGGCAGTGGACTGAACTGTTTTATGCTGGGGATAGAATGGTAAAAAAGTAAGCGCTTAATAAACCGCACTAAGCATTTAGCTTCAGTTGTTCTGAGCTCAGATACTGTGGAAGCAGCGATTTATAATCTTCGGTCGTCTCAGCCATCGGCAGTTTATCAAACAGATAACGCAGATAATGGTAGGGTTCCAGTTCATTGGACTTGGCTGTTTCAATCAGACTGAATAGAGCTGCACTTGCGCTGGCGCCTTCCGGGTTTCCAGAAAATAACCAGTTTTTGCGACCCACGACAAATGGCCTGATGGCATTCTCGGCATCATTGTTGTCAGGCTTGGTAAATCCCTGTTCCGTGTATCGAACTCACTTTCAACACCCCAAATTATATTTATTCTCTATTTTTTAAGCTATAGTTTTTAAACAAAACAATTTGTTTTGGATCAATTATCCTGCTCTTGGATTAACAAAAACGTTTGGATTGACATTTAGCGCTATTAAATACTCTCTTTGCTGTTCCGTAAGTGGTTTATTAAGTTTTCGGATATTGCCAACTTTTATAATCATAACTCCTTGAAATTTGGTCGTAAGCATAAAGGTCGTGGGGCGAGTCGTTCTTCTTTTCTTCCATCCGGGCAAATCCCGTTTCTCTCTTTCAATATACTGGCGCATTTCTCTTTCAATCAGGCGCCATACCAGCAGTGAAAGCAATAGAACTAATCCAAGAACTTCTATCCGCTCTGGCTTTTTTAAAAATATGCTGTTGACGATTACAGGATCTTTTAGAAACCCGAAGTTTTGTTCTATGCCGTACTGATCTTTGTATGTTTTTAAGATTGCTTTAGAATCGTAGCTGCCTTCACCTTTTTTGGGAACATTGGTAATCATAACAAAGCAACCGGCTTCTTCTCTTAATTTTGAGACCGCTTGATCATCTTTTACTACTGTTACAGAAAGGCCATACAACATTTCTTTAATTTTGCGAATACCTCCTTTTGACCGCCCGCTTTTGTACTTTGGTCTTTTTTCTACTTCCGGATTGACAATGTAATATTTGGCTTTCGTCTTTCCAAGCTCTTCTTTTGCGGCCAGTGCATCGGCTAAATAATAAAAGTCTTTTTGGACAGCCTGTTTGCATTGGTGGTTCAAAGATTTAAGCTCTGCATTCAGCTCTCGTTCTATGCGTTTTTGACGACGCTTATCATGGGCGCTTGAATGAATAACAACAGCTCTATATTTTTTATTGTGAATATTAACTTCTGATTCATAAGCCTTATAGTAAGCTGCAGGCCGCTTATCTGTCGGTTTTGTATCGGATAATACACCCAAATCCTGCCATTGATCCTTTCCAATGGCTTCCTTCCAAGAGAAACTATGAATGAAGATAGAGGCAATTACAGGCTTCCCTGCAAACACGCATTCTACCCTCAAGGTCTTCTTAGTTGTATTTATCGATTGAAAGTCAAAGTTACCTACGACGTTACTTTTTCAAATACTATGGACGAACAGAGAGAAGCAATCACACACCTGAAAGCACTAAAGCCAGGTGATGTGGTGATTTACGATCGTGGCTACATAAGCTATGCGTTGCTATATTGGCATAACCGCCTCAATATCGATGCTGTTTTTCGACTTAAAAAACAGAGCTTCAAACAAATCAATGAGTTCATTAAAGGAAGTAGAGACGATAACACGACAGAGATTAGTCCATCTAAAAAGACCTTCTCCAACATTAAGAAAAAGCATCCTGAAATTGAAAAATTAGAGTTCTTCCCACTTAGGATGATGAAATACAGGATCGGCAATAAAACCTACTACATTGGATCAACGATTATCGACAAAAATATTACTATCTCAGACTATTCCGAGGCTTACCACGCTCGTTGGGGGCATGAAGAATTTTATAAGACATTAAAAATTCACCTTGACGGAATTGAATTTCACGGAAAGCGTGAAGAATTCATCAAGCAAGAGTTATTTGCCGCACTTGGTATTTTAACTTTAAACAGAATTATGGCAAATTATGCTGAGGAAATATTAGATGATAATGAGACTTTCAGCAGCTCATTCGAAAGAAAGAGGAAAGTTAACTTTAAAGGTCAACTGGACAATCTGCTGAGAATTGTCGAGCCCGTTATTGCAAGCGATAGCAAACATCTGGAGTCTTTGCTAAAAAAGAACAATGAGAGAGCAGTACGGGGATCATACAAAACTAGAAGTGGACGAAAGTCGATCCGCAAGAGCCACCGAAAAATCAACAAATGGCAAAAAACAACCACAAAATAGTGTTTCTAAATAAGTCCACACACCACCTATTATTTTTACTAACTGGTGTATGGATTTCACATCTTTAAAAGGTGTAACTACTTAATATAACTAAGTCGATATGTCATATTATTTTGAATGACATTGTGACGACACCAAAGGCTTGGAGCCTCCCATGGTCTTCCCCTGATCAATGAACCCGATAAATTGTTTAGTATAGACGCTCAGAGGGACTCGCTGTTTAAGCCCTTTTTCGAGTTCTCTACGCGTCGTGATATCATTTTCGCCTTTGGCGGCGCCGAATCCGGTCTCTCTGCCTTTCGCTGCCAGTTTTCAGATTATATCAGGAAAAGGAATGGAGTTCGTCGATATTCAT
>Ga0255377_1093_pt1 | contig 17344 bp, 16 predicted proteins | sample ANMaggSeSYBR01G9_FD_182099 | JGI IMG/M metagenome (GOLD analysis project Ga0255377, IMG submission 182099) | Sediment cell enrichment communities from methane seep in Santa Monica Basin, California, United Staets - ANME aggregate JGI... | ecosystem: Environmental > Aquatic > Marine > Cold seeps >... | reverse complement strand
CTCAAAAGTACCATTTATCCTTTTCCGTTGCTCTGGCCGAGGCCATGCAGGCGGGGTGGATTGCGCCGATGAAAAAAAATTATACGCCCGTCCCTATGGAGGAGAAGATTAGAAAATGGGAGAAGGAAAATCATATTGCCGCTGCAGGGAGCTATTATGTGCACATGGCTTTGACCCACTATTATTTCGGAGAGTATGAAAAGGCTGAAGAGTATTTATTTAAAGTCAGAAAGTATCTGAGAGGGCTTACCGACCATCTACTGAAGCGACAGTGGCATGTCTTTCAGGTACTGAATGCCCTCAGGCTGTATGCAAGGGGAAAAGTTTACAAAAGCAAAGAAAAATTATTATCTTATATTCAACCGCTTATCAAAAAGGTTGAAACCTGGGCTCAATACGGGCCAATGCTTAAACCTTATCTTGCTTTTATCCATGCAGAATTAGAAAGAGTTACCGGCGATTTCAGAAAAGCCAGAAGTCTCTATTTTGATGCTATAGCTGTTGCGCATGAACACCGATTTACTCTGCTGGAAGCTCACCTTAATGAATGCAGAGCCGAGCTTCTCAAGAACGCCGGCACAGGTACAGAGAGAGTTTACTTTGCCGAAGCAATCCGTCTGTATAAAAATTGCCATGCTGAACGTAAAGAAATCTTTCTCATGGAGAAATACCCGGAGTATTTAGAGGAAGAAGCTCCTACATACATGCCGGAAGAAGTAGAGAGCCGGTTAGCTATACACTTCCAAGTCTGGATGTTGACTACCTGATGAAATCCTCTCTTGCTATTTCAGCAGAGATCGACCCGGATGTCCTGTTGAAAAGAATTATGAATGTTGTTCTGGAGGCCTCGGGAGCCCAGCACGGGTATCTTTTGGTTGAAGAGGGCGAGAGTTTTATCGTTTGTGCTGAAAGTCACATCACTGAAAAAGGTGTGGTCCGAACCGTCAAATATGATTTTGAAGATGCAGTAGATATTTGTAAGGCGATCATCCGTTATGTGCATCGAACTAAAGAGATGCTGACCCTGAACAATGCTTCGAAAGAAGGTGAATTTAAGGACAATCCCGAGGTCCAGACCATGCGACTTCGCTCTGTGCTTTGTCTTCCCCTGATCAAACAGTCCGGTATAATCGGAATTCTATATCTCGAAAACCGTTTGTCTGATGAGGTTTTTACCTCGAAAAAAGCAAGAATGACCGAACTCCTATCCTCACAAGCAGCCATTGCTCTGGAAAACGCCCGACTATTAGATCAGATGAAAAAGACAGAAGAGCAAATTAAGGAATCCCTTAGTGAGAAAGAGATACTCCTTAGGGAAATTCATCATCGGGTTAAAAACAATTTACAGGTTATTTCCAGTCTGTTCAGGCTTCAATCCGCATATATTCGGGACGAACATGACATGGAAATATTCAAGGAAAGCCAAAGTCGTGTGAGGTCAATGGCACTAATCCATGAAAGACTGTATCAATCAAAGGACCTGGCAAAGATTGACTTTGCTGAATACACCAAAAAGCTTGTGACTCATTTGCTAAGTTTATATGCTATACATTCGGAGACCATTACTTTGGACATAAGTGTTGATGATGTCTTTCTGAGTATTGATATCGCCGTACCTTGCGGTTTGATTATAAATGAGCTTGTTTCAAATTGTTTGAAACACGCTTTCCCGGAGAGCACTAAAGGCAAAATACGTGTCGAACTTCGTATGACAGAGGATTTGCCCGTTCAAAACAAACGATCAAGTAAAATGGTTACATTAATTGTCAGCGATAATGGTGTAGGCTTCCAAAAAAAAATGGACTTTCGCAGCACAGAAACATTGGGTTTGGAATTAGTAACTACTTTAGTAAAACAGCTTAATGGTACCATTGAGCTTGATAGAAGTCGTGGAACAGAGTTTAAGATTACCTTCCCCTCATTGAGATTAAAAAGGTAAAGCAAAGGAGCCAGGGAGATGTCGAATTCACGAATTTTGATTGTTGAAGATGAAGGCATCATAGCCAAGGATATACAAAATACGTTAAACCGTTCAGGATATTCCGTTGTTGGTATCGCCTCTTCCGGTGAGGAAGCCATTAAAAAAGCAATGGAAATACATCCGGATTTAGTGCTGATGGATATCGTGCTTAAAGGGGCTATGGACGGTGTTGAAGCGGCTGAGCACATTCGTGATCATTTCGATATTCCAGTAGTCTATCTCACCGCTTATTCTGATGATACAACATTACAGCGTGCAAAAATAACTGAGCCATTTGGCTATATACTCAAACCTTTTCAGGAGAAAGAATTATATACGACCATTGAGATGGCCATTTACAAGCATACGACGCAAAGGAAATTAAAGGAAAGCGAACAATGGCTTGCCACCACACTCAAAAGTATAGGCGATGCCTTGATTGCCACCAATGTCAATAAATTAATAACATTTATGAATCCGGTAGCCGAGGCTTTGACGGGCTGGAAACAGGAAGAAGCTATAGGCAAACCTCTAAAAGATGTTTTCAAAGTTATAAATGAAAAAACCGGTAAACAGGCTGATGATCCTGTTGCAAAGGTACTCAGTGAAGGTGTTATTGTCGGGCTGGCAAACCATACGCTGTTGATAGCCAGGGACGGAACGAAAAGACCTGTTGATGACAGCGGTGCGCCTATCAGAGATGATAAAGGGAAAATTATTGGTGTAGTTCTGGTCTTCCGCGATATAACCGAGCGAAAGATAGCAGTGGAGCAACTTAGAGCATCTGAAGAAAGACACAGAAGCGTTGTGGATAACATCAATGTCGGCATAGCTCTGATAAGCCGAAATATGGAAATATTGGCTTTGAATAATCAGATGAAAAAGTGGTATCCGGATATTGATATCTCACAAAAATCGATTTGCTATAAGTCTTTTAATAAACCATCCATAAATGACGCATGTCTTAATTGTCCGGTATGTATAACTTTGAATGATGGAGAAGTTCATGAATCGGTATTAGACAGGATAGCGGATAATAAAGTGAGAAATTATAGAGTTATTTCCTCTCCACTTAAAGATAAAAAAGGCAAAATTATAGCAGCCATAGAGATGATTGAAGACATTACCGATCAGAAGAAAGCACAGGAGGCTTTACAAAGGAGCGAATTGAAATACCGTGAGCTTGTGCAGAATGCGAACAGCATTATTTTACGAATGGACTCTCAGGGTAATGTCACATTTTTCAACGAATTTGCCCAACAATTTTTCGGTTACACTGAAGATGAGATACTCGGCAAGAATGTTGTCGGCAGCATAGTGCCAAAAACTGATAGTGAACTGCGAAATCTTGCAGCAATGATCCGGGACATCGGGCTTAATCCTGAAGAATATGCTAATAATGAGAATGAAAACATGCGGAAAGATGGTGGAAGGATATGGGTTGCATGGACAAATAAGGCTATTTATGACAAGGATGGAAACATAGTAGAAATACTTTGCGTTGGTAATGATGTTACTGAGCGCAAGCTTCTTGAAAGGCAACTGCTTCAGGCTCTGAAGATGGAATCCATTGGGACTTTGGCCGGAGGCGTTGCCCACGACTTCAACAACCTGCTCATGGGGATACTTGGCAATGCATCCTTAATGCTGATGAATACCGATCCGGCAGATCCAAATCGCAACAGGCTGAAAAGCATAGAAAAACAGGTCGAAAACGGCTCTAAGCTAACTTCGCAGCTTTTAGGGTATGCGAGGAAGGGAAAATATGAACTAAAGCACATTAATCTGAACCAGTTGGTGAAAGATACTTCTGAGCTTTTCAGTAGAACCAGAAAGGATATTTCGATTTATTTGGAGCTATCGCCTGATCTTTTTGTAGCTGAAGCAGATAAAGGTCAGATCGAACAGGTTTTGTGGAACCTGTATGTTAATGCGGCGGATGCTATGCCTGGCGGAGGCGATTTTATTTTGAAAACCTTTAATACAGACCACAAGAATATGAAGGGCAGGCTATATGTCCCCAAGCCTGGCAGGTATGTTGTGCTGGCTGTTACCGATACCGGGGTGGGCATGGACAAAAAGATCCAGCAACGAATATTTGATCCGTTTTTTACTACCAAAGATATGGGGCGAGGAACAGGTCTTGGTTTGGCCTCAGCCTATGGCATCATAAAGGGCCACGATGGATACATTGATGTAGAATCCAGGAAGGGTGAGGGTGCCACCTTCAGCATTTATTTGCCTGCATCAGAAAAAAAGATTGCAAAAGCCGCCAAGATTACAGAAAAGTTGTTAAAGGGAACCGAAACTGTTCTTTTGGTAGATGATGAAGAGATTATCTTAGATGTAGGGCGGGATTTACTGAAAGCAATGGGCTGTAGAGTGATCACGGCCAGAGATGGACGTGAGGCAGTTGAGATGTATCAGAAGAATCAGGATGACATAGACATTGTCATTTTAGACATGATCATGCCTAATATAAGTGGTGGCGATACCTATGACCGTATGAAGGAGATCAAGCCGCATATAAAGGTACTTCTTTCAAGTGGCTACAGCATAGACGGTCAGGCGACTGATATATTAAACCGTGGCTGCAACGGATTTATTCAGAAGCCGTTCACTATAAATAAGCTGTCCGCAGCAATAAGACAAATTCTTGACAAGAAATTGATTTTTCGGCATTGACAAATGAAATTAAAGGGCTATTTTTATGTTTGAATTTTTAATTCGGATAATTTTGTTGAGTTTAACTAGTACCCGAACGAAAATTAGCAGTTTTTGTTCAGGCACTAACTACGCATAATTTAGGGAGGATATGATGTTTGAAGTTACAGAAGCAGCTTCAGTAAAAGTAGCTGACTATTTTAAAGGCAGAAATGTTGCACCTATTCGGATTTTTTTGAATGAGGGCGGTTGAGGAGGTCCTTCTTTATCAATGGCTCTGGATGAGTCCAAAGATACAGACAACATATATACCGTAGACGAGTTTCAGTATGTTGTTAACAAGGATTTCATGGAGAAGGTTAAACCTATAAAGGTTGATTTTACGACATTTGGATTTAAAGTTTCATCGGGAGTTGATTTTAGCGCAGGGTGCTCAAGCTGCAACACACCAGGAACCTGCTGTTCCTGAAATACATCTGAATAAAAAAAGGGCAATATTATTTTTTTAATATTGCCCTTTTTTATTGCTCAACTCAGGTTATAATGTGACTATTCACATAGTCAGGCTGAAGGGGACAGAAGAGTACGATTGCCGTACTTTAGCGGAAATATCTGATTCTTGCACCAAACATGGCCTCAAAATGTGCTTTTTCCTAACAGTCTTCAGCCTTCAGCCTATCCACCTGAGTAGTTACATTATAATAATCTAAAATGGCTTCACATAATCCTGGTATAGTAAAAGAATTTGCAACGATGTGAACGTCAAATCCAAGATTTTTTGCAGTATCAGCGGTTATGGGGCCAATGCAGGCAATGGTTATATCTTTCATCTGAGTCTCAAAAACATTGTCAGGTAAAATAGCTTTGAAGTTTTTTACAGTTGAAGAACTTGTAAATGTTATAAGATCTATTGTGTTTTCTTTAAGTCGTTTCAATAATAAATCGGCAGAATCCGGAACTTCTTTGGTATAATACGATGTTATCTCATCAACGATAGCCCCCATCTTTGTCAGCTCAACAGGAAGGATTGGCCTTGCATCCTTTGCGCGCGGAAGAAGTATCTTTTTTCCATTTACATCTTCATTGCTGAATGCCTCAATAATTGACTCAGCTCTGTAACTTTTGGGTACAATATCGCTTTTTAATCCAAAATTGAAAAGCCTTCTTTCTGTTGCGGGTCCTATTACCGCTGTATTTAATTTGCCTAATGCGCGTGCATCTTTACCTTTTGAAAAAAGTCGCTTGAAAAAGTAATTCACACCATTGACACTGGTAAAAATCAGCCAGTCATAAGAAGAAATATTTTCAATTGCCGCATCAAGGAGATTCCAGTCATCAGGCTGGACTACTTTTATTGTAGGGCATTCCAGACACTCCGCCCCAAAATCTGAGAGCAGTTTAACCAGGTCACTAGCCTGTTCCCGTGCTCGGGTTACTACAATTCTTTTTCCCATCAATGGTCGATTTTCAAACCAGTTCATTGTTTTTCTTAACTTAACAACATTTCCAACAACAGTGATGGCCGGCGGTTTAAGACCGACACTTTTTACACGTTCATTTATATTTTCAAGGGTTCCTGTAACAGAGAACTGTCTGGGCGTTGTTCCCCATCGAACAAGTGCAACCGGTGTATCAGAAGGCATGCCATAATTAATAAGCTGGCTTGTAATTTTTGGCAGGTTTTTAACTCCCATAAGAAAAACAATTGTTCCAATACCTTTTGCCAATGCCGACCAGTCGATATTAGACTCCTCTTTAGTTGGGTCCTCATGGCCGGTTACAAATGCAACCGTAGCCGTAAATTTTCTGTGAGTCAGAGGAATTCCGGCATATGCAGGAGCCGCTATTGCAGAAGTAACGCCGGGAACGACTTCAAAAGGAATGCCTTCTTTTATTAAAACTTCCGCTTCTTCTGCTCCACGTCCAAAAATAAAGGGATCACCGCCCTTTAATCGTGTTACAATAAAACCCTTGTTAGCCTTTTCGGCAATAAGAGAATTAATTTCATCCTGGGGCAGAGTATGATCTCCGCCTTTTTTTCCGACATAGATTATTTCAGCATTCTTTGAAGCGTAATTTAAAAGAACCGGTGAGGCGAGATAATCATATATTAGAACATCAGCTTGTTTAATACATTCCAGTCCTTTTACTGTAATCAATCCTGGATCGCCAGGACCCGCACCAACCAGATAGACTTTACCTTTCATAGTTTTCATTTGTTCCCGTTTTTGTAACAATTTTTCAAAGGGCTAAAGTGTCACCTGTTTTTATGTTTTCCAGTATTTTTTTGGCGCCCATAGAAATAAGACTATCAGCAAGTTTAACACCAATACTTTCGGATTGTTCAACAGCACCTGACAAGGTTTTCTTTAAAATGGTTTTTCCATCAATATCAGCAACAAGTCCGCTCAGAGTAAATATATTCTTTTCAATTTTACCATAGGCGGCTATAGGGACTTGACATCCTCCTTCCAGGCAGTTTGAAAAGGCCCGTTCACCAATAACGGCAGACCTTGTTTTTTGATGATCCAAAGCAGTAACTATTGGTTCTATTTCTGCATCGTTTTCTCTGATTTCAATACATAAAGCTCCCTGACCGACAGCCGGCAGCATTATGTTTTCATCAAGATATTCGGTTATTCTGCTTTCATAATTAAGGCGTTTAACGCCGGCGGCAGCCAGGATTGTTGCATCCATATTTTCTGTTTTGAGCTTCTTTAGGCGGGTATCAAGATTGCCCCTTAAAGGCAAAATAACGATATCAGGCCGTGCATGTTGTAGTTGGGCGGAGCGGCGAAGACTGCTGGTGCCGATTTTGCTGCCGCTTGTGAGTTCAGAGAAGAGAAGACCATTTTTAGAAATAAGAACATCATTGGGCGTTTCGCGCTTTGGCACTGCACCTATACACAGGCCTAGTGGTATTTCTGCGGGCATGTCTTTCATGCTGTGAACAGCAAGATCTATTCGCCCACCTAAAAGAGCCTCCTCAATTTCCTTTACAAAAAGTCCCTTGCCGCCGACCATGGCAAGGGGTACGTCCAGAATTTTGTCTCCTTTTGTCTTTATAATAAAGAGATCTACGGAAAGAGAAGGGTTTATAGATATTAGAGCGGATTTTACCCAGTTTGCCTGCCAGAGAGCCAGCTTGCTCCCTCTTGTTCCTATTTTAATGTTTTTCATTAAAGACCACAGCTCGAACAACTTGTTGCCGAGCATCCGCTGCATGATGAATCTGAAGCGGATGTTTTGGCGGTTTCACCTCCGCTTCCTTTGCTGACAAAGCCGCATGCAGATAAAACTCTGCCTACTTTTTTATTTTTGCATGCAGGGCAAATCGGCTCTTCTTTTCCAAAGACGAGGTACTCAAAATTTTTATTACAGTTATTACAATGATATTCATAAATAGGCATACTCATTTCTCCTAACTATCAAATCGAAAATTTTTAGCAGTTAGCTTTTAGCAATTAGCCTTTAGCTTAAAAAATCAAACAGATAACACATTCAGCTAATAGCTTTTTCACAAAACATATTAAGCATTAATGTTTTAAAATCAAGCAGATATTTTTTCAATCACACCAGTTGCATAGGTTTTTAAGCGGCATAAGTCTATAGATTTAAATGATTGTGACCTTCCGAGGTATATCCTGAAAATTATTGAGGAAACAGAATTCTTTCAACAAGTTCGCAAAGAATATGAGCCAAAGTTATATGTGCCTCTTGAATTCTTGCAGTTGTGCCGGATTCAACTGAAAATACCAGATCAGCGCATTCAGCCAGTTTCCCGCCTTTTCCCGTCATTCCTATTGTTAAAAGTTCCATTTTTTTTGCTGTATTTATTGCTTTAATTATATTTTTCGAATTGCCGCTGGTACTGATACCGATAGCAATATCGTCCTTTTTGCCTATAGCCATTACCTGCTTGGCAAATATTTCATCAAAATGATAGTCATTGCCGATGCTTGTTATTATTGATGTGTCGGTTGTCAGGGCAATGGCAGGGAGAGGAGGGCGTTCAATTTGAAAACGGTTTACAAATTCCGCTGCAATATGCTGGGCATCTGCCGCGCTTCCACCATTGCCGAAAATAAGAATTTTGTGGCCCGAGGCAATATTCATGGCTATCATGTCAGCGCTTTTTATAATAAGATCTATATTGTTTTTAATAAACCTGTCTTTAATATCTATGCTTTGTTGCAGTATGTTCAGGACAATGTTTTTCATGATGAGCTGCCCGGCAAATTATTTAATTTGTCAATAAATTCAGTCGAGTCACAGCCTAGATCGTTTGCTTTTTGAAACTCTTTCATGGCATCTTCATATTGATTTTGTTTAAAATAAAGCTTTCCAAGCCTATGCCTGAACAGGCCGTTATCAGGAGAAATTTCGACACTTTGTCGGCAGAATATCATTGCAATTTCGGCGTTTTCGTTTTTTATATCAAAAAGATATCCGAGAGCTGAAAGAGAATCAGCATCATTGGGGTTAAGTTTTATGGCTTTTTTATAAGACGCCATCGCTTCATCAATCTTGTTGATTGCTTTATTGCAATCGCCGAGACAACGAAAAGCGGCTCCTGATTCAGCCTTTAAACCAACCGCTTTTTCTGTATGTTTCTTGCCTTTTTCCGGCTTGCCTGACTCAAGATAAATTTTCCCGAGTTGAAATTCCACCTCAAATACATCTTTTCCGAGGGCTTCAGCTTCAAGGAAGAGTTCCAGCGCTCTGTCTTTGTTATCCATTAACAGATTTACCAATCCTGAGTTGTATAGAGCCATGACTTCACTGGAGTCAAGCCAGGTAGCTGTTTCAAATTCTTCTTTTGCTTTTTCAAAAGAACCCAAAACACCGTAACAGACTCCCAGACTGTTATGAATATTCGCATTTAAAGGATCAAGCAGAAGCCCTGTTTTGAACTCATTTATTGCGCCATTAATGTCTCCTTTCTGATACAATTTATCACCGCTGATATTTAAACTCACAGCATCAAAGGCAACAGCGCTGTTTTGGCCAAAAAATGCAGCATGATCAAGTGCTTTCAGTGCATTATCCACTAGTTGGTGCTTATTAAAATTGGTTGTCGGATAAAATGCCATGCCTATGCTAACCGTTTCATTAAGAAGTTCTTCAACATCTTTTTGTACTTTATGGGCAAGCTCCATGCAGGAATCGTCATTTTTTTCAAAACAAAACCAGCCAAGCATATCATAGCCTATCTGACCCCACAGGCCCTTCTCATTCTTACAAATTGAGTCAATAATTTTTGCAAGTTTTACAAGCATCTTCGGTGCATTCTCTTTGCCGGATTTTTCGTTACTATTAAATATATTGTCAATACGGACAACCATAGCGCCGAATTTTAATGAAGAATTAAGCCTGGCAAGAGCATGGTCTATAAATTCTTTGCCTGTAAGCATACCGGGAAATTCATCTGAAAGACCAGTCTGGCTTGCAGAAAATTTAGCGTCATATTTAATACCGCTTTTAATGTCAGGGATTTTAGAATCTGTTTTATATAATAGAAATTGTCTGGCGGAATCCCTGTCAATATATACTTTTTGCTGACTTCCTGTCATTATAAAGCCTTTCCAGGCATTTTGCTTAAAGCGTTTTCAACAATCGAAAGCTCATCGTTATTTATGGTTCTGAGATCCATTATAAAATAGTCTTCTTCTATTCTTCCTATTATAGGGGGTGTGTTTTCCCGCATGTGTTTTTCAACAGCATTAACGGACATTCCATTGATTTTGATGCCCACACATATGCTGGGCAGCTCTAAAAGAGGTAGTGATCCACCACCGGCACGAGAAGAAAGCTTAAATAACTTAATAAACATATTTGAGTTTTCTATTTTTTTCAACATGCTTAAAAGCGTTTTTCCTTTTTTTTCGATATATTCAAGTGGAAGGGTTAACATTCGGAGGGTTGGGATATTTTCAATAGCTTTTTCCGGATCTCTGTACAGACGAAGGGTGCTCTCAAGAGCTGCAAGAGTCAGCTTGTCTATTCGCAGCGCACGGGTAAGAGGATTTTGTTTTATTTGATCAATGATATTTTTTTTACCCACTATTATTCCAGCCTGCGGGCCGCCAAGAAGCTTATCTCCGCTGAAAGTTACAACATCTGCTCCTGCTGATACGGATTCCTGGACAGTGGGTTCTTTTAACAGACCATATTTTGAAAAGTCTATAAAAGTTCCGCTGCCCAGATCTTCCATTACTGGAATCCTGTATTTTTTTCCAAGTTCAACCAGCTCCTTTAGAGAAACATCGGCAGTAAAACCAACTACACTATAATTACTTTTATGCACCTTTAATAAAAGACAGGTATCACTTTCAACAGCTCTTTCATAATCTCTAAGATGGGTACGATTTGTTGTTCCAACCTCCTTTAAAATCCCACCACTTTTTGCCATTACATCAGGAATTCTAAATGATCCACCGATTTCAACAAGCTCCCCTCTTGACACTATAACCTTTTTTTCTTTGGCTATTGTTTCTAAACAAAGCAGTACGGCAGCGGCATTGTTGTTTACGACCATTGCGGCCTCAGCACCGCTGATTTCACATAATATATCCTCGACCGCACTATATCGTGAACCGCGGATACCTTTTGACAGATCAAATTCAAGGTTGGAATACCTGCCGGCTATTTCTAAAAGATTTTCAACAGCATCAGCCGGAAGCAATGATCTCCCCAAATTTGTGTGAACTATAATACCGGTTGCATTAATAGTACGCTTAAGATTCAGTTGCATGATATCTTTTACGCTGTTTTTAATCTTTTCAAGTATTAAGCTTAAATCCGGACTTCCATCAATTATCTCTTTGCCTCCATTAATGATATCTGTACGAAGGCCTTCAACAACAGAACGCGCTGAACGGACAAGAACGGATTTTGGAATATTTGCAAAGAAAGGTTCATCCTTTGCATTTTCGAGAATAAAGTCAATGCCTGGAAGTCGTTGCAAAAGATCCTGTTGTTTTTTGCTTAACCTCATTATTTACCTGTAAAAAATTAGTCTAAGAAGATATTAAATTTAGGCATCCTTCATTCACCAGTTTACACTTTTTTCGAAAAAGCGTGTATTATCGAATTGAATGCCGATGTCGAAACTAGAAATTTGAAATTAGGTAACGCATCTACATCTTTGTATTTTTCCAATTTCCAATTTTACTGCCAAAATACAAGATCAACAAAGTGTAAACTACTTTTGACTTGTCGTGAAGGATGCCCAGATTTTATATATATCATTATAAAGTTAATAAGTTCAATATATTTCTTTTAATTCACACCCCTAATTCTCCTGACCACAGCGCTTTGAGCCGGATCATGATCCGGCTCAAAGCTTTTGACTTTTAAGGATGTCAGTTCGCTTACTCTCAGCCCCAGCGCCCAAAGCATGGATATAACAGAAAAGTTTCTTTTCACATGCCAGGTGGATTGATCCACAAATATAGACTTTCAAATAATTAATTTCACAAGGCCAGAAGGAGGAAGGGGTATTAGTTATACGTCAACGACTGATAACACAGTGAAATTATTTATCTGAAAGTCTATAGCAGCAGCTTCAGCGCTACCTTCTTTGATATTGGTTTTTGTTTCGATCTCTTATCTTTTTACGGATCACCGGCAAGGCCGGCAGCTACATCCACATATCCATTGAGCTTAAGGTAATGGAAAAATTGCCTCAGTGACCAAATCCTTGCTTTTTAACATGGATGGAAGGATTTTTATAATCGGCAAATCCTTGAAAGGTGATGATGTGTGATGGATTTGATTTTACACAGGCGAGCGGTTTTTAGAAAATCGTTGAATTGATTGAGTCTTATTGATAATGACTCAATAGACTTGTCTCTAAAACCCGATACTTTACAATGCTCGATAAAACCATTAATCTGTTTCTCAAGCATAGGGAAACCTCCTTTCGCTTAGGGGTTTGTGCTAAAAATCGGTTTCCTTTGAAAAGAAAAGTAAAAAAAGCAAGAAATAGCTTTTTGAAGCTTCCATACAAACAAAAAAATATAACGAATAAGGAGTGAATAGCGTAATATCTTATTCACTATTTTATTCAAGATTTGATACTACTCTTGCACCCAATGCGCTAAGACGAACAGAAAGATGTTAAACATTTCTAAGCATAGAATGAAGACCTGGGCCAAGGGAGCTTATGGATTTATTTAATGAGATATAGCGATATTGAAAATATCAATCTGGGGCATCGTCAGATTTCGTTTGGTTTTGAAAACAACCTGTCGCAAGAACAAAATGCTGTGATGGAATGTCTGGCAGATCAGATAAAACAGCACGGGCATGTTGTTTTGAGTGAATTTGTTCCCTATGTGAAAGAAACTCATGGTCTATCAGAGTTTAAACTTTTGCAGTATATTTTCTGGATAGCTCAGGATTTTAAAATTCAGTTCAGAATAAACAACAAAAATCTTGAGCCGTTTAAAGTTAAAAACCTTTTGCTTGACTCTATTGAGTTTAGCGAGCAATTATTGATTATTGCTGCGGAAACTGTTGATGATTCAATATTTCAGGGCGCAAAGAACCTATATCTGAAGATATCGGAAGAAGAAAACATTGACGACTGCGATCAGTATGAACTTGGGTGTTTTCTGGCAAAGAAAATCAGAAGTTGGCAAAAGAGTTTTCAATTATACAAGCCTTGCGCCCAAAAGAAGTATTTCCCGGGAGAGAAAGAAATTGACAGGTGGCTGTGTTTTATTGAAGAAATTTCAGCTAAACAGGATTCTTTTTCTCTGATCAGCGCTTTCTACAATAACAGTGCGCAAATCCTTAACTTGTATGCGCAAGAAAAAAGACTGACCAAATTTTATACCAAGCATCATGATTTCTGGACAACCCTGATTAAATCTGTTGAAGAATTCAGCGAGAATGAGCCTGAATTAAATAAGAATAATGAAGTTTTCGCAGATTTTGACAGACTGAAACAGATTCTGTCATCCCCTGCTCCGTATGACATGATTTCAGAAGCTTATGAATTGTTTGAAAGTCAGGGCGTTCAATGATATGATTGTCAAGGAAAAGACAGATCAATGCCGCATTGATGCATTGTTTGAGCTTGATCAGATGATTGAAAAAATGAAAGGTCTCCTTGATACTCATAACGCAGGCATGGATTTGCGAAACAAGGCGCTTTATTCTTTAAGGCAAATAAAAGCACGTGTCGAGAAGGCAGACAGTATTAATGCAGTCAATCTTTGCTTAAACGGTGCTGAATATATATTTGATGTTCTTCCGGAAAATGGTCAAGCCCATTTCACCACAATTTCTCCAACATCAAGGAACGGGGCCGCAATAACTTCCTCAAGTAGGCGCATAGATTTGGGATCGGGCAAAGGTAGCCTGAAGCTGTGATGCAAAGTTGGGGAAGTTATTGCGTTCCTAAGGTAAAAAAATAATGTTTTTTATAGATAAGCCATACGTCTCTGATTTTTTCAAAATGACTGTCAGAGATAATGCCATCCCTGTGGTCGGTACAGATATAGCAAAAAAGTTAGGTCTTTATAGTGGGACAAAAGTAATTAGTGAAGATAGAGCTATTGAAATAGCTCGAGAGTCAGATAATCTTATAGTCTATACTACATCTGAAAATTCAATAGGTTGGATAACGAAACATTTAGCTTTCATCAATCTTCCTGAAAAAATAGCGCTATTTAAAGACAAGTTGAAATTTCGAGAACTGATAAAATCTATCTTTCCAAACTTCTACTTCAAAAAGGTTCGTGTGGAAGATTTAAAAAAGGTTCTGTTTAATGAAATGCCACTACCATTTATCATTAAACCAACGGTTGGCTTTATGAGCATGGGAGTTTATAAGGTTTCAAATTTAGAGGAGTGGACTAATACAATTGATTCAATAATTGCAGAAATAGATCAAATTAAGGATTTATACCCCACTGAGGTGTTGGACACCAGTTCATTTATTATTGAACAATGTATTAATGGAGAGGAATTTGCTGTTGATGCATATTATAATTCGATTGGCAAACCAGTGATTCTAAGCATCCTTAAACATACTTTTTCTTCAGAGACCGATGTTAGTGACAGAGTTTACATTTCATCCAAAAAGATTATAGAAAGTAATCTTGAAGAATTTACTGCTTTTGTAGGAAAAATCGGCAATTTGGCCGGAGTAAAAAACTTTCCAGTACATATTGAGCTTAGACGAGACAAAGATGGTGCTTTATTGCCTATCGAAGTAAATCCGATGCGGTTTGGTGGTTGGTGTACTACCGCAGATATATCTTTTTGGGCATATGGATTTAACCCTTACTTATATTATTACTCACAAAAAAAACCAAATTGGCCTGAGGTTCTCAAAGGAAAAGAAGGAAAACTCTTTAGTATTATCGTGTTGGACAATTCGACCGGCATAGACGTAGATGAGATTACATCATTTAATTATGAAAAGTTACTTTCAAATTTTGAAAAGCCAATAGAGCTAAGAAAAATTGATTATAAAAAGTATCCTGTCTTTGGTTTCTTGTTCGCGGAAACCAGAGAAAACAATTTTGTTGAGCTTAAAAACATACTGGATTCAGACCTGAATGAATTTATATCAACAAAATAAAATAGCAATGGATGAACAGGGACTACGATTAGATATGAGAAACTCTGTTCTCTAATTTTTCATAAAAGAGTTTGAATCCATTTTTTGAACATAACATCCTGGATTTGATAGTTTTTATTTTTGTAAACAAAATCTTTCTTTATTAGCACGTCTAACGCCCTGGTAATTTGAGAACCGCTTTTTAAATCAACTGATTGAATAGCATTGGCGTAAAAAATTTCTTTACCATCTGTGGACACTATCAATTTAAGTGTCTTTTTCTGATTGGCTGTCAGCGATTCCCACAGGTTTAAGAATTCGTGATAATGTCTTTGAAGGATTTTATGTTCTATCTTATTTAAGGTTTCCGGTGAAATTTCCGGTTCATCCCATAAAAAATAAAGAAACTGTTGTACATACATGGGATGATTTTCACATCGGAAAATTACATCTTTAATTATTTCGGGCTCAAATTCGATATTCTTTTTAGAAAACAGCTTTTTTGCCCACGAAAAATAATAACCGGTTTCAATTTTATTGATAGGATAATATGCTGCCAATTTATAAAAAGCTCGATTTTTGTTATTAAAAATATCATTCAGGATGTGGCGCTGACTTCCACAGAAGATGTAGCATATATTCTGATGCAACTGGATATTCTTTCGTAATCTTTTTTCAAATCCTCTTTGTCCATAATTCGCAATTTCTTGAAATTCATCAAAAACCACAACTAATTTTTGTTTTTGGGATAATCTGTCGAGCAGCCCCATAATATTATCCAGCATTATCTCGTTATATCCGGAGTCAAAAGAGACGGATATTCCGGAAGGCGCACCAGATATCGGGTCAATAGACCACCCTAATTTAATATTTCTAACAGTATTTTTTAACATACTTACCAGCCTTTCGGCTTTAGATTCTATCTGGCTTAAACTTGAAAGTATGGCTGCAACGAATTCTTTTTCGGAGAGAGTGCCATATAAATCAACATGTATTGTATTAATTTTAGGGCGTTTACGTTTAGCCTTTTTAAAAACTTCGAAAATCAAGGATGTCTTTCCATAACGTCTATGAGAGTATAAGAGAATGTTTTGAGAATTTATTATAAAACTCAACAAATCATCTTTTTCTTTTTGCCGGTTGCAGAAAGAGTCGCCCTCAACAATACTTGTATAACTAAAAGGATTTTCCATAATTCACCCCATGAGAGTAACTTAGTTAACAACAGATAAACGATTTTTGATAATAAGTTAGTAACTAATTGTGGATAATATATTCACTCGATGTGTATTGTCAATATCTTTTTTACTTTTGAAAACAACCTGTCGCAAGAACAACGCCCCCTTCTTGCTTTTTTTCGGATTTATAGATATGTTATTTATTAGAATTTTTAGAATCTGTAAACACAATTAATTAAGCTTGTTAGAATCTAACTGCGTGAAATATATATTTTACGAATTCAAGAGTAGAGCATTAAAAAGGAGCCTTGTACATTGCTTCGCAAATTAACCAAAGGAATAAACTTGTAGTTTATTGGGAGGTAACAATTTAGTCTGTTGAAAAAAATCTGACAGGATAACCCTCCAGAGGCGGGCAGGCAAGGATAAACTTGCAATCTGATCTTTTATACAAGCTTTAGAGGGAGGAATCAAAATGAATACACTTGAAATAGTAGAAAATGAGTACGATAGATCGTTTTCAGGCTATGGAGGCTCTTTGGGATTCGTTTATGGGAGAAAAACCCGAAATTGATTCCCCCTGAATGGCATCAGGATATCCTCGAAGAGAGGAAAAGAAAGATCAAAAACGGTAAAGCAGAATTTATTTCTCTTGAAGAGTTAAGAGCGAGTCGTAAATCATGAGAATTAAAGATGTCGTTACATTGAAAGAGGTTGTTAATGACCTGAACGACGGAAAGGCTTTTTATGATCAAAGAGAAACCGGCGTTGGCGATTACTTTTGGGATAGTTTAATCGCTGATATCGAATCCCTAACCCGACTTTCGCACTTTGAAAAAAATATACCAATATTCAATAGGTTATGGCTACAGGCACTACAGACATCCTTCAAGTTTTGTTTAGGCCAGGTTTTTCTTTATTGGTAAATTTTTATAATCAATTCCGAGTTTGTCATAAACGTTTATA
>Ga0255377_1061_pt1 | contig 18542 bp, 15 predicted proteins | sample ANMaggSeSYBR01G9_FD_182099 | JGI IMG/M metagenome (GOLD analysis project Ga0255377, IMG submission 182099) | Sediment cell enrichment communities from methane seep in Santa Monica Basin, California, United Staets - ANME aggregate JGI... | ecosystem: Environmental > Aquatic > Marine > Cold seeps >... | reverse complement strand
CTCATCCACCAACTCCGGCAACTCTCTCAATCCCAAACACTCCAGCAACCCATTCAAATCTTCTCTTACCGACCAGAGCACGCCATTTTTCAGCATCAATGCTTCTGCATCCTCAGTAAAACCGTCGTGAGCAAAGAACCATAATCTCAAAATCTGAAGTCCTTCACCCACTTCCTCTTTTACAGCGTTTCCCTTCCGCATCAAAGATTCTACCTCGACCCGGCCCACCTTTCGACCTATCCACCACTTGCTCTCACATATCCAGCGTTCTTTGCCTGCGCCACCTTCCACATCTATTTCCATGCCTTTGCCACCACCAAGCCTGCTTCGCAGCTTTACATAACTGAAATGCCACGGCAAAGTAATATCCTCTTTGCTGTGAAAAAGTTTGCCTGGCAGGGTTTTGTTCTGCCCACTCCATAAGATCTGAGCTATATACACTTCTGCAAGATAACCCTTATGGTCATAAATACGACGCTTTATGGTCTGATACTGAGTTCTTAAATCGTTTTGGACTCCGGCTCTATCCTGCCCCTCTACCTCAATCCTGCCCCACACCTTCAAAAATTCAAGCAGGATCGGATCATCTATCTTCCTGAACCATCCGCCAAGTTCCATGTACTGGAGAAGATCACCTCTGGAGAGTTTTATCAATACATCCCTGATGGTCTCAATCGGCACAACTTTTCCTTCACGCTCGGCAAGTTCTTTCTGAATTCTATCAAGATCAAGACGGTCTCCTTCTTCTATGGCAGAAAGATATAAAACCCACTTGGTAATTCCATATTCATTGATTCTTTCTATCCACTTTGTTACCTGATCATTCAGTTCAGCCCAAATAAAACCGGAAGAAAGGTCTACTGCGAGAATTTCGTTTAATGTTTCTTCGCTTACAATCGGCTTTCCCTGCTCTGCCGCCTGCTGAATCACTGCTGTAATATAAAATGGATTTCCTCCGCAGCGATCCGCTACTACGGGCAGCATTTTTTCATCTATGTGAGCTTTATGATAGCGGGAAGCATTGAATGCTAACCGCGCCCCCCAATAGTTCGTCATAGGCTCAATCGGATGGCTGCGGAATCGCCCAAAAAGCGATCCCCTGCCAAGTATTTCCCTTGCCAGAATACTCATGGCAGAGCCCGTGACAAAATGGGGACATGTGGGAGATTCGACAGCTTCCTGCATAAAACCGACTATGCTGAAATTGTATTGGGGAAGACGGGTATTCTGGAATTCGTCCAAGAACATCACGATCGTACTTTCATCCCAGTCAGAAACCCTCCGAGGAAGAGTCACTGCCTTATCTTCAGGCGTAGTTACATCCTTTTCTTGAAGGAACCGCATGAAATTGAGAGCGCCTGCAAGTCCTTCGGGCACTTCAAGGCGTGCTTTAATCAATTCCGAAAGACCATCCCTGCTTACTGAGTCAGGAGAGAGAATAGAAGGATCTCTTAATCGAAACGCCGCATACCAGCGAAGAAAATTTTCCGTATATCCTATAGCAAATTCCCACCGGTCAAGAGGCTCATCTTTAAAACTGTAATAGACAGGCACAACCGCATTTGGATCCAGATGATCCTGCTCAAAAAAGAGACGGTTCACAACCCGCTTGAATATCTCGGTCTTTCCCATGCGGCGCTGGCCGAGAAGCACGGTGGACGTAGTCCTGCGGCCTATAGCATCAATTGCTGCGTTGTAAAGATATTCCAGATGTTCCTCGCGGTTTGTGTAAACTTCTTCAGGAACCAACGGACGGATCGCCCATCTGCTGTTTTTCTTTTTTGCGAAAAGCTGTTCGTTAATATTATTCATTATGCCTCTAAGCAGTCATATTTGTTGGGTTTCGTACCTCAACCCAACCTACGCACTTGTGATCAAAATCCCAAATTGATCTACGATGAATTGTTAAAAAAATTCGCCAAACTTGATTGATGCGACAAAATTTTACATCCGCCAAAAATTCAACACCCGCTTACTTCAAATTCCTTCTCATCCACCAACTCCGGCAACTCTCTCAATCCCAAACACTCCAGCAACCCATTCAAATCTTCTCTTACCGACCAGAGCACGCCATTTTTCAGCATCAATGCTTCTGCATCCTCAGTAAAACCGTCGTGAGCAAAGAACCATAATCTCAAAATCTGAAGTCCTTCACCCACTTCCTCTTTTACAGCGTTTCCCTTCCGCATCAAAGATTCTACCTCGACCCGGCCCACCTTTCGACCTATCCACCACTTGCTCTCACATATCCAGCGTTCTTTGCCTGCGCCACCTTCCACATCTATTTCCATGCCTTTGCCACCACCAAGCCTGCTTCGCAGCTTTACATAACTGAAATGCCACGGCAAAGTAATATCCTCTTTGCTGTGAAAAAGTTTGCCTGGCAGGGTTTTGTTCTGCCCACTCCATAAGATCTGAGCTATATACACTTCTGCAAGATAACCCTTATGGTCATAAATACGACGCTTTATGGTCTGATACTGAGTTCTTAAATCGTTTTGGACTCCGGCTCTATCCTGCCCCTCTACCTCAATCCTGCCCCACACCTTCAAAAATTCAAGCAGGATCGGATCATCTATCTTCCTGAACCATCCGCCAAGTTCCATGTACTGGAGAAGATCACCTCTGGAGAGTTTTATCAATACATCCCTGATGGTCTCAATCGGCACAACTTTTCCTTCACGCTCGGCAAGTTCTTTCTGAATTCTATCAAGATCAAGACGGTCTCCTTCTTCTATGGCAGATAGATATAAAACCCACTTGGTGATGCCGTATTGATTGATCCGTTCTATCCACTTTGTTACCTGATCATTCAGTTCAGCCCATATAAAACCGGAAGAAAGGTCTACTGCAAGAATTTCGTTTAATGTTTCTTCGCTTACAATCGGCTTTCCCTGCTTTGCGGCCTGGCGAACAACGGCTGTTATATAGAAAGGGTTGCCACCACAGCGATCCGACACCACAGGAGCCATCTCATCCAGCATATCAGTCTTGTGATAGAGTGCGGCTTTGAGAGCCAACTGTGCGCCCCAATAATTGGTCATCGGCTCTATGGGATGACTGTCAAATCTCCCGAAAAGAGATCCCCGACCAAGTATCTCCCTTGCCAGGATACTCATGGCAGAGCCTGTGACAAAATGAGGACAGGTGGGAGACTCTACCGCTTCCTGCATGTAACCGACGATATCAAACTCGTATTGTGGAAGACGGGTATTCTGAAATTCGTCCAGGAACATGACAATGGTTGTTTCATCTACGTCTGAAACACGACGGGGCAGCCATAGGGCATCCTTTTCCGGGATGATAACAGTCTTATCATGAAGTTCTTCAAATATGTTCAAGGCGCCTTGTATTCCCGGTGTTATTTCAAGACGTGTTCTGATAATCTCCGCCAAATCCTGATATTTTACGTTATGAGCGGAAAGAATAAAAGGATCATGAAGCCGAAAGGCTGTATACCAGCGCAGAAAATTCTCCACATATTCGGTAGCAAACATCCACCGATCTATGACAGTATCTCTAAAACTGTAGTATACAGGCACTACAGAGGAATTTCCTTTTTCGTAGTTATCCTGTCCGAAAAAAAGGGTATTTACCACCCGCTTGAATATCTCGGTCTTGCCCATCCGGCGTTGGCCTAATAATACAGTGGACATTGTCCTGCGACCTATAGCCTCAAGAGCTGCATTATAAAGATATTCCAAATGTTCCTCACGATTCGTATAAACCTCTTCAGATACCAATGGTCGAATCGCCCATCTGCTATTTTTCTTTTCTGCAACAAGTTGTTCGTTAATAGTATTCATTATGCCTCTAAGTAGTGCCTGAACGAAAACTCCGAAATATGTTTTTTAAATTTCGTTTAGAAATTTCCAACTCATTGAAATTACTTTCTTTTTTTAACTCAAAACCGTGCCTTAACGAGGTCTTCGTTCAGGCATTAAGTAATGTTAAACGATGTAATTGTCAAATCCTTCCAGAAAACGCCCTTGCAATTCTTTCTGATTAGCCACAGACACAAGGCGGGACACTTTAAATTGCTTTGGTCCTCAATTGTCATTCTCAATTATGGTTTTCCAGATTTTCTTTACGTTCTCACGCAGATCAATAAATTCATTATCAGATACTTTAGCTAGTTTTTCCTGAAGACTGAGCCTGTGAGCGGATGCTCTATATTCCAGATAGGCCTCCTTAAGAAAACGTGCCGTAGAATCGTCCACTATCTTTGTCTCAATCAATGTTTCCAAAAGGCGCACAATATCTGTCCATCCGGCAAGTTCATTATATTCGCTGGATTTCAAAAGTACAAGATACTGAACTATAAACTCAATATCAACCATACCTCCCTGGTCCTGCTTTAGATCAAAAGACCCTGGCTCCGGGCTTAAAAGCTCCTTGCGCATACGTTCCCGCATTTCCCTGACTTCCTGTTGAAGCTTGGTTTTGCTGCGTGAAAGAGTAAGCACATCCTTGCGTATCTGTTCAAAATACCTCGCCAGATTAATATCTCCGCTTACAGCTCTTGCCTTAACGAGGGCCTGATGTTCCCACGTCCAGGCTTTTTCAACCTGATATTCTTTAAATGCTTCGATGTGACAAACCAGAGGACCGGAGCTTCCGCTTGGGCGCAACCTCATATCTGTTTCATACATGCTTCCTGCAGAAGTATGCGCGGTTAGAATATGAATGATTCTTTGCCCCAGGCGGGCAAAAAATTGAGCGTTATCTATTGGACGTATTCCGCCTTTTGTTTGTCCATTAGTCCCTGCATGAAGAAAAACCAGATCAAGATCGCCGCCATAACCGAGTTCAATACCACCCAGCTTGCCATAGGCTATAACAACAAAACCCCTTTCGCTTATTTTTCCGTCAAAAAGGCAGGTAGGCTTTCCATATTTTTTAATTAAATGATTCCAGGAAAGTTCAAGAACCTCATTAATTATTGTCTCGGCAATATCGGTAAGATGATCACTTACTTTCATAAGAGGAAGGGCATTTGTAACATCCGCAGCCGCGACACGCAATATATTGATCTGTTTGAAAATACACAATTCTTCAATTTGATATTCAAGATCCTGGGCAGGTATATGGTGCAGTTTTTTTCTTATCTCATTTACAATATCAGATTTTTCAGGTGGTATATATAGGGTGCGGGCATCAAGCAATTCATCCAGAAGTACAGGGTGGAGCGCCAGCAAAGAAACTATCTATGGACTTGCATTTGAAAGTCTAACCAGATGAACAAGAGCATCAGGATTCTCCAAAAGAAGAGCTATGTAACAGGTTCGCCTTTCTATTACTTTGATCAAATCGATTATACGGTTTAAAACAAGATATGGTTGTTCGGATTTTCCGACTTCCTTCAACACAAGCGGGATAAGCTTATCGAGCCATTTTCGCCCTTCATTACTCAGTAACCGTGTTCCCGGATCATTACGAAGATGTTCCAACAAACGCAATGCTTCATCCGGCCCGTCAAATCCAGCATTAAAAAGCACTTTATTGCTATGGTCATTTTCTATCAGATCAAGCCATACATTTTTCAATTCACTATCAATTTTTTCGCCTTTTGTCTCAAAATCTTCAGTGGCAAGCAATTTATTAAAATGATAGTGAACACTTCCTATGTGCCGTTTAAGCTCTAAAGCAAAAAACTCCCATTTATCAAAACCCATTGATGCGGCAAGACGTGCTTTACCAACAAGATCCGACGGAATTTTATGGGTCTGCTGATCAGAAAATTCCTGAAGCCGGTGCTCTGTATTTCGTAAAAACTCATATGCCTCTGTAAGATCATTGCAAACATCCTGTGGAATGTACTTTCTATTCGCAAGAATTTTTAACACATTCAGAATACTACGCTCCTGAAGAACAGGCACTACTCCCCCACGTATAAGCTGAAATATCTGTCCGAAAAATTCTATCTCTCTTATACCTCCGGCACCAACCTTAACATCCCCATCCATTCCCTTATGACGTACTTCAAGAGATATTTTGTGCTTCATATCCCTTAAAGATTCATAAACTCCAAAATCAAGGTATCTACGAAAAACAAAGGGCTTAAGTCTGTCCAAAAGTCTTCTACCTGCTTCTTTGTTACCGGCCAACACCCTTGCCTTGATCCAGGCATAACGTTCCCATTCCCTACCCTGTCTCTGGTAATAATCTTCCATGTTGTCAAAACTCATAACCAAAGGCCCGCTTTCGCCAAAAGGCCGAAGCCGCATATCAACACGAAAAACAAGTCCATCCGGAGTGGTTGTGCCAATCACATTTACAAGACGTCTGCAAAGGAGCACAAAGAATTCTTCATTGCTGATGGACTTTGATTTACCTTTTGTTCTCCCGGCTTCAGTATATGCAAAAATCAAATCAATATCAGAAGAAAAATTAAGCTCACTTGCTCCAAGTTTACCCATACCAAAAACCACAAGATATTCTTGAGAGCCATCAGCTCCTGTAGGATTGCCATATTCAGAACAGAGAGATTTATAAAGAATTGAAAGAGCCTCTTCGAGACATGCATCTGCAAAATTTGAAAGATCAGCCATGGTTTCCAAAAGATCTGCCCAGCCGGCAAGATCCCTCCAGGCAATTCTTACTTTCTCGCGAATTCTGAAACGACGTAGCGTACTGGAAATATTATTATTTTCTTTTGCCTCAGAAAGAAAGATTTTAAGCTTATTATCATATTCACCCTTTGCGTACCGTCTTTTAATATCGCCGCTTATAATAAGATCAGCCGGTATCTGTGGATTACGTATGCAGCTTCTGGCAACAAAATCACTGAAAGCAAAAACCTTTTTCATAACAGCAAATATTTCAGGATAATGCCTGATTTCGACCTTTGCATTCTCCGCTGCAGCTATAAAAGAATCCAGCTTATTCTTTGCTTCTTCTGCCAGTTCTTCCGGGATATCATTTGCTGATTTCATATTTGATAAGGTAATTTCAGATATTGTAACATTTTAGCTTTTTAAAAAGATATCCGCTTCAGGTGGATATGCTTCAGCCTTCCACCTTCAGCCTATCCACCTGAATCGTTACCAATATCTTTATATAACAGGAAACTATCAGAGTTTAAAGTGTTAATTCGTGGCTGACCGAAAACCCCTTGTTCCGAGTGGTCATTGCGAGGAGTGAGGAACGACAAAGCAATCCTTTTATTCCCAGGAAATCGAAAACTGTATCGAACGGGCTGTACTTTATAAATAGTTCCCGTGCCGGACAATCTCTCCTTCTACAAGGTAGATTACTTCTTCTGCGATATTTGTGGCATGGTCTGCTATCCGCTCAAGGTGGCGGGAAACCAAAAGCAGGTTAATCAGATAACTCACACGATCGGGGTGCTCGCCAATAGCATGTTTGACCACGTCATAGGCTTCATTCATCATATTATCCACCTCATCGTCTAAGGTGCAAACACGCAAAGCGATGTCCACGTCCATGTTTACAAAGGCATCTAGGCTCTTCTTGAGCATGAATTCGCTTTTTTCAGCCATCAAAGAATGATTGAAAGGGATATCAAGCCGTTGCCGTCTGGCAATAACCTGTACCCGTTCTGCGATGTTCACCGCCTCATCAGCAACCCTTTCCAGATCATTGTTTATCTTAATTACCGCTGCAAGAAATCTCAGATCAATAGCAACCGGCTGATACAAAGCCAAAATTTTCAGGCATTCTTCTTCTATTTCTACTTCCATCTCATCGATCTCATGGTCTGAAATTATAATTTTTTTTGCAGCATCACCATCTCTTGTCTCTAAAGCCCTTATTACCAAGCGAACACGTTCCTCCACCATAGCGCCAAGTGAAAGAATTCTTTTTTTTATTTTTTCCAGTTCTCTTTGAAAATGTATGGTCATGATAATTTCCCCATTTGTTATCCGAGACCTTTGCAAAACGCCCCCTTTTGCACAATTTCGGCGTCAGGCTTAGATTTTAATCCTCAAAATATTCGATATATTCCTCCGGTTAAAATCTTCGCCTTCCTTGAACTTGAGCAAAATTGAACATTTTTCAAAGGTCTCTATCCGAACCTTCCGGTGATGTAATCTTCTGTTTGCTTAAGTTTCGGCCTTGTAAAAATGGCATTGGTTTCACCTGTTTCAATAAGTTTTCCCAGATAGAAAAAGGCTGTTATGTCTGAAACCCTGGCTGCCTGCTGCATGTTATGAGTTACAATTATAATGGTAAATGATTTCTTCAATTGATAAATTAATTCTTCTATTTTTTGGGTAGCAATAGGATCAAGAGCCGAGCAAGGTTCATCCATTAGCAATATTTCGGGTTCCACAGCCAGTGCCCTGGCTATGCATAATCGCTGTTGCTGCCCTCCTGACAGGCCAAGGGCCGATTCATGGATTCTATCTTTAACCTCATCCCAGATAGCCGCCAGCTTAAGACTCTCTTCCACTCGGTTTTCAATAAGGCCCTTATCTTTAATGCCATTTACTCTTAAACCATAAGCCACATTCTCAAAAATTGTTTTAGGAAAGGGATTTGGTTTTTGAAATACCATACCGATACGGCTTCTAAGCATTACCACATCTACCGAAGGATCATAAATATCAAGGCCGTCTAATAAAATATAACCTTCCACTCTGCTTATGGGAATCAAATCGTTCATCCGGTTCAAACAGCGCAAAAAAGTACTTTTACCGCAGCCTGACGGCCCAATAAGAGCAGACACCTCATTTATATGAAAATCAAGAGAATTATTATGCAGCGCTTGAAACGCACCATAATAAAATTTCAGATTTTTTACTTCTATTTTTACAGGTTTATCCACAGAGCTTCCTTATACGTAACACTTTCCCCAAAAGGGGTGGCTTGTTTATATTAGTCCAAAAGTCTTGACACTCTTATTACTGCATACGCTTTCTGAGACGGGAACGATAAATTATTGCTATAAGATTCATGCCCAGAACAAGAAATATCAGCACGAGTGATGTACCGTATTGCAGATGACGCGTTGCTTCGATCTCTGTCCCGGCTGTAGCAAGAACATAAATATGGTATGGCAATGCCATTACTTCATCAAATATAGATACGGGCAAACTGGGTGTAAAGAACACAGCGGCAGTAAACATAATAGGAGCTGTTTCTCCTGCGGCCCTGCTTATCCCCAGGATTGTTCCTGTAAGTATTCCCGGCAAAGCCGTTGGCAATACAACACGATAAATTGTCTGCCATTTAGTAGCACCAAGTCCAAGCGAAGCTTCTCTGTATGTATCAGGCACAGCTCTTAAAGCTTCCTCGGTTGACCCTATCATAACAGGCACCGTCATTGCCCCCAGAGTAAGAGCCCCTGCAATTATGCTAACCCCCATTTTTAGCCAGACAACAAAAAAAGCCAGGCCAAAAAGGCCAAATACAATAGATGGAATACCCGCCAGATTATTTATTCCTAGCCGGATCACCCTTATTAGCAGGCCTGGTCTTGCATACTCATTCAGGTATATCGCAGACGCTACCCCAATGGGCATAGCGATTAAAATGGCTCCTATACTAAGACACAAAGTTCCCACAATACATGGAAGGATGCCACCCTTTGTCATTGAATCCATTGGTGGTTGCGTCAAAAATGTCCAGTTTATGGCTCTCCATCCATTTGCAATCATAAAATATACAATAATAAACAACGCAAGCCCGTTAATTAAAGCTGCAAGACGAAAAACATTGAACACAATTTTCTGCAAAAGATTTCTACGGCGTTGCAGAGAAGACTTTGAGACAGACATTTTATTTCCAGCCCTTACATTTTTTTTTGTAACACTTTAGCGCTTTTAAATATAAAAGTTTCCCAAACGACTTAACATCTTGTAATTGTTTAAATTAGTACACCGAAGGCGTACCACCAATTTTCAATTTTCAATAGTCAGTTTTCAATTTTTTAAAGCGTTGCCTCACCTACCTGTTTATATTTATAAGCAATATGATCCGCTACAATATTGAAAAGAAGCGTGAAGAGAAAAAGTACTATCCCTGTTGCGAAAAGAGCATAATAATGATCGCCGCGGAATGGGGCTTCAGCCATCTCTGAGGCAATACTGGCCGGCATCGGCCTTACCGGATCAAATATAGATTCCGGTATAAAAGCAGCCCCTCCTGCTACCATAAGCACAACCATTGTTTCGCCAATTGCCCTGGACATACCCAGAATTACAGCAGTGCTGATACCTGAAAGTGAAGCAGGAAGAACAACCTTTAAAATAGTCTCCAAAGGTGTTGCGCCTAATGCCAAAGAGGCTTCTCTAAGAGAATTCGGAACGCTGTGAATTGCATCCTCAGAAAGACTGCAAATAGTAGGGATAGACATAAAAGCCAGCATTAATGACGCGTTGAAAAGATTCAAACCAGTTGGGATATTAAAAACATTCTGCAAAAAAGGAGCTACAAGAACCATCCCGAAAAAACCAATAACAACGGAAGGAAGCGCAGCTAAAAGCTCAACCATGGGCTTGATAATCTCACTAATCTTTTTTGATGTTACCTCTGCGATATAGATTGCCGTGAGTATCCCGAGTGGAATTGATATTAAGGCAGATAGCAAAGTAACTGCCAATGAAGCTACAATAAGTGACAAAATTCCAAAATCAGGGGGTTCTGATGTGGGGTACCAGTATTTTCCGAAAATAAAATCTTTAACAGAAACTTCATCAAAAATTGGAATTCCTTCCATGAAAAGAAATATCATAATCATGAAAAGCATCACTATTGAAACCGATGCTACAACAAAAAAGAGTGTGTGCATAGTCCGCTCTGTAATCTGACGAGTATTTGCCATAATAATAACCAAAAATCTGTTTTTCTGGTTCCCATGCTCCAGCGTGAAAATATATACCGTCCGGGTTCCCACACTGGAGTATGGGGAATGAGGCATCTTGATCGCTCTCTAACCGTGAACTGTGAATCGTAAACCGTTACCTTATTGTTAATACAAACGCACATATCCACTGGCGGCAACGTGGTTTTGCCCCTTTTCGGGGTTAATAACATAATTAATAAAGTCAAGCGTTTCGCCTTTTGGCCAGCCATTTGTAAACATGAAGAGAGGTCTGCTTATTGGAAATGACCCGTTCAAAGTTGTCTCTTCTGTTCCTTCTATGCCATTTACTCTAAGCGCCTTTACGCCTGGGGTTAAATAACCAATTCCAATGTATCCTATAGCATATTTATTATTCGAAACAGCCTGAACTATTGCTCCATTAGAAGCCATGACCTGAGCCCTGGGAGTAATTCTTTCTTTTTTCATTACTTTCTTTTCCCATGTCTCAAATGTCCCGGAAGAAGTATCGCGTGAGTTCATAACGATCTGCAAATCAGGTCCCCCCAATTCTTTCCAGTTTTTTATCTCGCCGGTATATATGGCTTTAAGCTGATCAAGTGTAAGGTTGTTAATATTATTGCTGGGATGTACGACAGGAATGATGCTGTCATAGGCTATGGCAAAAGCAACTGGAAACACATTTTTCTCAACTGCCAGCTTTATCTCTTTATCCTTGATAAAACGTGAGGCAGTTGCAATATCCGTGCTTCCATCAATAAGCGCTTTGATTCCATTGCTTGACCCGCCGCCGGAAAGAGATATTTTTATATCAGGGTTCTCTTTCATGTAAGCTTCCACTGTTTTCTGTGCAATCGGCAAAACCGTGGTTGAACCCTTAATTACAAGATTCACGGCCTGTGCAGGATTTGTAGCAATAAAAAACAAGCCGGCAATCGCCATTACGACAATAGAGTTTATCTTTTTCATATTTTTCCTCCCTTTTTAATATGGTTACCTTAAAGCTTAAGTGTTAGTTTATTGTTAGAATATAATAAGATTTCCGTTAGCCCTAAAAGTTAATGACTATATCCAACTGCACGCGATCCTCGTCCTTTTTCTCATCCTTGCGCTCATCGTCACGTTCGGTAAAAAAACCAGTGGCTCTGGCCTGAATATTATCGGCAAGAAAATACCTGCCATGAATATAATGTCCTTTGTTATTGGTTCCTCCGCCGTGAAAGTCGGAATCAACGAACACAGCCGGAAATGCATAATCTTCCAATACCTGGTAATGATATTTTGCGTACCAATCCCCTTTTTTCTTTTTGTTCCCAACAGATAAACCTACAAGCCAGCCAGTGTCACGATCATCACCCCCATAGGCAGCGAGATCTGCAGGATCGCTATCTCCGGGATCAACCCCTTTTTCCATGAGTTCATCAATATCAGCGCCTACATTTATAATGTAGTTCCCGAATATGGAAAATGGCACGGGCAGGACATCTTTTATATTAACTTTTGCCGCCAGCTCCCAGCATTTGAATTCATTGAGAAGTTTCTTGTCATTGTCGAAAATCATCTGCTGGCCGTACTTGTTGTTGTATCCTAAAAATGTGTCTGTTTCATCCAGTGCGCCGTCTTTGTCCCATTCAAGTTCATCCAGGTTCTTAAAATCGTAATAAGTGCCTGCTAACTCAAATTTTATCTTTTTGGATGGTTTGATCTGAGTGCCTAATTGAAACACAAGGAGGGTCGGATCTCTATCGCTGTCCTTTATCTTTAATTCCTCAATAAACCACTGACCCAGATTGGAAAAGATGCTGATACTGTCTGTAATGTTAAAATTGAGGCTTTCTGAAACTCCTTCAGGATTGACATCAGGATCCCAGACCAGTGGGGTAGTAAACAGGGGGTTCTTATGTTTCCCGCCTGTGATCTTAAAAAAATCAGCAGGTTGCCAGGACGCGTATGCCCTGTCGATAAAGATCTGCTTGCCTCGAGCATGTTCGTCAAAACTCTGGTTTGTGGTATTCTGATAGCCTGATCCTGAAACCAGCCTGACCCCAACCTTTGTGGTATCTGTTATTTTCGTGTCAAAACCAAAACGAAGACGAAGCCGCTCACGATTGCGGTCATATTTGTCATCCCCCTCATCCCTCCATTGAGTATCATGGCGCAGCCTCAGGTCCCCCTTGAAATCAATTTTTTCTATTTTTTCTAAAAGTTTAAAAGTTTTTTCTTTCGCCTTATCTTCTCTTGCTTCTCTTGCTTCTTCCTCGGTAATAATTCCTTTTTGCTCCAGGATGTCCGCCAGGTCACTTCCCCTGGCCTGGAATCCGGTCAAAAGCACAAAACTCAAACAAAGTAATAGACTTAAGTGTAATCTTTTCATCTGTTTCCTCCTGTTAAATTTAATTTTTTCCACCCATTCTCGGATAGAATTTAATCTTGAGTTATCGGCTATTCTTATATCTATCTGTTAGAACAAAATGACAATTGTGTTAGATTTTGGTTAAACCTGAATTGAAAAAGACAGGCATCGAGAATAAAAGTGTTTCGAAAAGTTTTAAACGGAGAAATTTAAGAAAAGGGGGAAGGTGGATGTCAACTCAACCGTGGGTACAGTATTTGACATGAGATGTGTGATAGTCATACACAAGTTGATCAGCCTGGCGGTAGCAAATGTCCGGTAAAATCTAAGGAACCTCCCTGAAATCGGTAATCTCTACGCCCTCTTCGTCCCTCAAAAGCGCCCTGGCATTCAGAATGGCCTTTTGCATATCCTCTTCCGGGGTGTTTGAAATCCTCCCGTGTCCTGGATAGAGCTCGTTTATTTTTCTTGTCTCCAACAGATTGATTGAATTGATATAATCGCCAACACTTCCAGACTCGCCAATATAGGAAAGTGTGCCACCGGCAAATAGAGTATCCCCTGTAAAAAGGATCTTTCGGGTAAATTCATAAATGCAAATTGAACCGGAAGTATGCCCGGGTGTATGCACTACTTCCAGGATGTAGTTCCCGAGATCAAATCGAAATCTGTTTTCCAGCCAGAGATGAACTTTAAGAGATGGCTCGTTGAGATCGCCGGATTTATACATGGTAACGTATCTATCTTCAACGGTAATCTTGGTAGCAGCAAAGCGATGGGCAGCAATCAGGGAATAATCCTGGAAATAACGATTGGCTCCAATATGATCAAAATGTTCGTGGGTATTGATTACTATATCTATATCTCTGATCTTGAGTCCCAGTGTAAGCAAGGATTTTTGCAATTTTGAGAAATTTTTATCCACTCCTGAATCAATGAGAACATTCTTATAATCTCCCCTGATCATGTAGCTGTGGCTGCTGGTATCCTCTCCCTTGAGCCGGAAAATGTTGGGCTGCAATTCTATTATCAGGTCATCTTTTACCATAATTTCTCCATTCACTCTTTTTTGCGCCTTCTTCATCCTCATAAATCTTAAAGAACTGATCCATGCGATTTTCCTTAAAATAGTTTAGTATCTCCAGCTTCAAGGAACATAGCTTTAAGCATCCTCCGAGAAGGTCAATCTCCTTTTTCATACCATTTAAAACTCCCAGAAGGGTGATTGGTTCAAACTTCTCTAACTCTTTGAAATCCATAATTACTCTTATGCCTCTTTCCTTGAGATAAGAGGAAAGGATACTTTTGACCTGAAGAGCCTCATTCTTTTTGGGTTGACCTGAGATTTTTACAATAAAAAAATCGTCGTCCTTTACTATATGATATTTCATAACTCGTTTGTCCTCTTTTGTTTGTCTTATCTTTAACCTTTATTTAAGAGCGTTGGCCATAAATTATACCGCCTGCAACAGCAGTGATTGGCGCTACGGTCACAAGACCGAAACTTCCAACGATTGTGTTTAATATTTCAGCAGCCACAAAGTTTATGTTGAAAATGTTTATAAGCGGAACTCCCTTTTTTTTCTCCTCGCTAATGAAATATGATTTATGTTATAAAACCTGTTCCAACACCTCAAGCATTCCCTTGGTAGTGATTTCCAGGGTGGACTCATTCTGAATATATGCCTGGTCGCCCACCTGCCAGACGCTTCTCAACAGTCCCAACTTCCTTGAAAACAATCTGCAACCAATTTTAAGATTTCAAAGAACAATGTAAAAGAGATTGTAAGGGATGGCCGCACACGCTGGAAAGTGGAAAACGAAAACAACAACACTCTGAAAACAAAGGGATATCACCTTGAACACAACTATGGTCATGGCAAAAAGCACTTATCCTCTCTTTTGTTAACCTTAAACCTGCTGGCTTTCTTATTTCACACAGTACTTGAGATAATGGATGATAAATATAAACTGATTCGTGATAACCTTCCCACCCGCCAAACCTTTTTTGATGATATACGCGCCTTGACCCGATATTCGTACTTTGATAGTTGGGATGCCATGTTAACTTTTATGATACACGGACTCGAACTGGATGTTCCGGATACAAGTTAAATTATATTCGTGTCTCATTCAGTTGAACAGTCAAATCAGTATTGGCGCTAAAAATGACGAAATTTCGGAGCATCAATGGATTGGTTTGTTTAAAAACTGACTACAAACATGGTTAATGATGTTCTAAATTGAAAAATAACTTTTCCAGAAGCACGTATATCTTTAGTTCTCTCTATTTCGCCGACATACATTTTGAATTTGCTTGATAAATGACCCAATACAGCTATCATCAGCTAAATTTAGATTCAAAATGAGAATTGCTGTTGTCAGCCTGAATATCCCTTGCAAAAACGGCGTTGGCGTATTCGCACAAAGTGTGACGCGGCAGCCGCACCCAACTGTGTTCCCACACCATGTCGGCATTGTCCAGATAGCCTTCAATATCCCTGACCAGCCTTTGGGACGATTCTCCTGTTGCTGCTCGTTTGATGAGATTTCGATAATAAGAGGACTGTTCGATTGCAATGGCCAGATCAACATTGTTTTTGCTTCCGCAAACTGCGGTTTGCAATTCGGTTTCCGATCCTGCCGTCACGTCATCAGCAGAAAACGGAAGTAATTCAATCATGGCCTCTCCTGACGTCTGGGCCATCCCGAAAAGAGACAGGATTTTCAGCAAGCCGGAAGGCGTATCAGGCGGGTTCGTACGCTTTTGAACAGATTTGGAATAACCGGTCGGCATGCGTATGGCAGTCATACTTTACCCATCAGCCCTGTCTATCATCTTGAAATTTTTTCTTTTGCATGATTGTACTTCCATTTGCGCTCATCCATCTTAGGGCTCGGTAAAAAATAACTTGGCATTTTTGCATCCCGACTTCACCATATCTTTAACCGACCTGCCCGCAATGCCTTTATTTCGCATGAGTTAGCATTGCCGTTTTGTTCTTATGAACACAAAAAAAGATAGACATAGCCTATTTTAATGCATAGCAGGCGGGTCTTCAATCGCACCTGATCTTAATAAAATTGGTCTCGAAATAGCTCGCTATTCCTGCGGTTTTGCTCAATCAGATCGATTAAATCTACAGCAAATTCGAGCGTAAATTCTACCAAGTTATTTTTGACCGAACCCTTAATAGATCAATCAACAGTTCAGTATTAGGATTTCGATCTTTGATGAATCTAAACCGTAAAACGATCAAACCCGCTACGAAAAAAAGCGCAAGAATTATAAAAAGTATCTCTTTCAATTCAGCACAAAGCCTCACAGAATGTTTTAGCGTGTTAGACTGAAGTTTCCCGACAGCCTTCAGCCTTCAGTCTATCCACCTTGAGTAGTTATCTTTTTTTAACCACATCAGTGTTACAGCGTTATTAAGGCAATGTTAAATTTGTGTTAATTCAAGCCAACAGGCCGGCCAGTATTTTCTTGCCCCCGATTTCCTGCAAATAAAAACAGCGCTTCGATGACAAGAAAAAATATCTGCTGTTATCAATTGCAATGAACAAAGGGACGGCAGTCAAATTCAGAGTACAAAAATGCAGGCTGAACCATTTCAAAAACGCTCGTTTTGAATATTTCACTTATAGCCCGTCCCTGCCAGCTATGGTGCACAGGGATATCCATTAAACCGGCAAGAGTCGGTACTGTGTCAATAATATTTACTTTGTCTGTAATTATGTGTTTTTGTCTCACTTCGGGGCCATATGCAATCCATGGGACAGTCATTACCTCAGGCGTATTTTCCGTATGATGATGATTGATGCCGCCATGATCACTATGTAGTATGATACTGTAACGGTCAGAAAGATTTGCTTTTTCCAGCTCATTTAAGACGATGCCAAGCGCTGTATCCGCAGTCTCGATGGCGTCAAGGTACTCCGTTGACATGAACCCTGACCTGTGTCCGGCAATATCGGTTCCTTCGAGATAAATAAAACAAAAGTCGGGACAGCAGGAATTCAGGCAACCAGCGGCAGCCTGTGCCACCTTGAGATCAATATTTTCTTTAGAACCGCTGTTAATAAAATGTGAGTGGTCCAGAGAACCTGGCGCTGAAAGGTTTCTTAAATGCTCCCAGGAGTAAAAAGCTGCGGTCTTTTTGCCGGAATCTTTTGCCACATCTATGATGCTTCTTGCTGTGGAGGACGGGTTAGGAGATCCGGTATTGGCAAGCACATTATGCGCTATTGGCGGCAGAGACGTAAAGATACTGAAATGGACAGGCAGTGTAATGGATGGGGTCACGGTCCGGGCTTTCAAGGTATGCGTGCCGTTTTCGATCATATAATCAATATTTGGCGTTTTTGCCAGCTCCAACCCGTCTGAACGGCATCCATCAATAATCACCAGAATGGTTTTATTCAATTTCTTCCCTCCTTATTCAAATGGTTTAGGCAAAAACTTATTTTTTTGCACTCAACCGCATCAATATTCGGTTTTTATGAGGGAAAAGTTAATTTTTTGTAAATAAGGGCTCGGAAAAAAATAAGTTGGAATGCAAAAATGCCAAGTTATTTTTTAGATAGCCCTAACTATCAGGGACCTCTCGAAAATCGGTAATCTCTACTTCCTCTTCGTCTCTCAAAAGCGCCCTGGCATTCAGAATGGCCTTTTGCATATCCTCTTCCGGGCTCTTTGAGACCTTTCCGTATAGAGATGAACTTTAAGAGATGGATCGTTGAGATCGCTGGATTTATACATGGTAACATATTTATCTTCTACTGTAATCTTGGTAGCAGCAAAGCGATGGGCGGCAATCAGGGAATAATCCTGAAAATAACGATTGGCTCCAATATGGCTGCTATCATCTATTGTAGGGGGGCTTTAAGAGATGAGTCTCGTTTTAAATTGCACCCATCTTGGATCTGGATTTTTTGGCAGGGGTAACAGGCTCGTCGCCCCACACTTGTTGGCGGCAGGTTAACCCTGGCGTTGGCCATTAAGGAACGTGGACGAAATAACTTCCCCAACTATACATCACAGCTTCAGGCCGCCTTTGTCCGGTCTCAAATCACAAAAATATTGAAATAGCTCGCTATTCCTTCAACTTTTGTGATCTGGGATCGAACAAATTCGACCCAAATCTGTGCGCCTACTTGAGGAAGTTAATTCGTCCACGTTCCTAATAATATTGACAAACCTGCCAGGAACCTTCTGCCTTCAGACTTCAGTCTATCCACCTGAAATTTTAGGCAGATGAATAACAAAATTGCTTCCTTTACCGGACTTACTCTCAACTGTTACGTATCCCCCGTGAGTCTGTATAATATGTTTAACAATGGCAAGGCCCAGTCCTGTGCCACCGAGCTTACGGCTTCTGGCTTTGTCCACTCTGTAGA
>Ga0255377_1080_pt1 | contig 19147 bp, 15 predicted proteins | sample ANMaggSeSYBR01G9_FD_182099 | JGI IMG/M metagenome (GOLD analysis project Ga0255377, IMG submission 182099) | Sediment cell enrichment communities from methane seep in Santa Monica Basin, California, United Staets - ANME aggregate JGI... | ecosystem: Environmental > Aquatic > Marine > Cold seeps >... | reverse complement strand
CCGCAAATAACTAGTGGATTGAGGAATCTGGAAAAAGAATTGGTCGGGGCGAGAAGATTCGTCGCGAAGCATCCTGAGTTATTTACGAAGGAAACCTCCGACCTCTTGCACCCCATTCAACGGTGGAACTGTCCACAGCGTATCACAGCGTCCATTGTTTCCACAGGGGTTGCACACGAATTGCAAACGAAATTAGGAAAGGCGACTCGCTATCCAACATCTGCTAATTTTCTAAAATCAAGGACCTACGAGCCCTCTGACTCAATCGGGATCTAACCACTCCTAAATGTGGACTTCTTATTGGTCCATATGAATTATTAATTTGACGTGGAGGTATATTAATTTCCAATAATCCTATTCTCGATTTTTACCAAGATAAAAAGTGATAATTGAACCTTTCATAAATTTTGAGTCAGTTCCTATTTGAAGAATTTGATAATAATTGGATAATCCATTATAAGCAGATTAGGAATGATTAAGTTGCCATCCTCTGCCTCAGTGATCAGTTTTTGTTGAAAGCCGTTTAACACATCAATCCCAATCACGTTTTGTGTTGATATATTATCAATCGTTAGGGTGGCATTCACCCCAGGATAATCATCGGCTGCTGCATTATCCACCCATATCGACAGCAATTTGTCGCCATTTGTGTGAGTGAATCCGTAATGCTTGATAGTACTCTCTTTACTATCAATGGTAATAGATATGTCTTCTGGTTTCCATCCGACCATGAGTGTGGACAGATTGCGTACTGCGAAAGTTGTTTCTACGTAGTGATTAGGCCAGGGAGGGGGGTCAGAGGGAATCCGGAGGTTCCCTGCGATAACATCCATCCCTAAATGCATTAAAATACCTCGGATCTTGTATTTTGCACTTTCAAGCTCGCTATATGGCGAAGGGTGATCGGTATCAGGATCTGTCCAAGGTCGCCAGTTCATTTCCTCGGCGATATACTCTCCAGTGAATCCATAGCTGGTAGCAGTATCTTTGATCTTCTGCACAAGGGTTGAATAAGAGTAGTAATAGTCAGCATCGGTTTCCGGCGAGCTGCCATAGAATGGGTGCCAAGAGATGATGTCCACCAAGGGCATGATGTCCGACTCGAGGATGCTGAACAGATAATTTTGCGTACCCGGGTTGCTCAAATCGGCGGAGCCGCCAACCTGGATCTTTGCGTCTGGATACTCCTCCCGGATGACTGGAACAGCTCGACGTACAAGGTTGATATAGTCCTCCACTTCTATCCATTGAGGGCATGCCTGAATATCCGGCTCATTGAAGATCTCATAATTCTGAACGCGATCTTTGAAGTGACCAACGATGAATCTGACAAAATCCAGATAGCGCTCTATCTCTTCCTCTGTTTTGAACCTGGGGCAGGAGGCTCCCACGCCGCCAGGCCAGGTTGCTTTATCCCAGAACGAAAGGAAATAGGTAATTTGAATACCATTGTTGGCAAGGCCTGTGATAAACTCGTCGTGGCTCGGGTCAACTGAGAATTCAGACTTGGTCCAATCCACCTTGTCCTGATCACCACTATTAATGGCAGTTCGATATCTCTTCACACCGATGTATAGAGTCTCGTTGAGTAAATCGGATAAAGGGTCGTACTCCCACAAACCATGCCAGTAACTTGCAATGCGATTATCATCAAGATCTCCGGAATCTTTGGAAATAAGGCTGGTTTTTGGAAAAGAGTTATCCCCTTGAAGAATCAATGAATCACTTATGACGATTATTGTTTCACCAGTTGGGCTTCCCTCGGAGGGAACGTCTGTTGCGGCGTCGATAATATCGGATGTTGGCGAGGGTTGGCTGCAAGAGGCGATAAAGAAAAGAATAATGAATAAAGTAAAGGTACTTTTGGCTTTCATAAAAACCCTCCATTTTCTCAATCCACATAATACATTATATATAAACATTCAATCGTAATCAATTTATTTTAGTACGCGATCATTTTATTGATTGCATCAAAAGGAGGGTTGCTGGCTAGCAATCATTAAATATGGTAGGAGCGAGAGGATTCGTCGCGAAGCATCCTGAGTTATTTACGAAGGAAACCTCCGACCTCTTGCACCCCATTCAACGGCGGAACTGTCCACAGCATATCATGTCCGTGTACATCGAGTGGATAAACGATATCGCTTTCAGCCCTGATGGCAAAACGCTGGCTTCTTGTAGTGATGAAAACACCATAGTTCTCTGGAATTTGGAAAGCAGGAGTTATATCAATGAAATATTACCTGCACAGAACGGCCGTTTAGAAAACGGGAGCTGAAGCCCCGACGGTAAAAATCTGGCTTTCATTGGCGAAGATGGCAGCATCACTCTTTTTGATGTCGCCAGCGGACTGACTATTGGCAAGCTCTTGAAAGGGCACATGGATCCGATTTATGAATTCGCTTTCAACCCTGAATTTGTTTCTCCGAATCATCCCCATTCTCTTGATACCGGTTATTTCACACTAGTCCATGCGTGTTGAAAAACTTCAGCGATTTTCCACCTTTCAATTTTCCTAAAAAAATTGTATTGTATTCATACACCCATGTCCAATCCCATGGACAGAAGAGGAAATGATGGGAAAGAAAAATTCTTCATTTTTTGCGCTACTTATTGTTTTCTTTTTTATAATACCATGCGCCTGTAGAGACAGTGAGGAAGCGGCATCCAAAGAAAACATAAAACCTTCCCTTGATGGCGATTCAATACCCAATCCAAAACCCTGCCAAATCGTGTTTCACTCGGACAGAGACGGCGATTATGACATGGATCTATTCGTCATGAACGCGAACGGGAGCAATGTGGTTCGATTAACCTCTGAAAAAGGCTATGATTGGGGGCAGACCTGGTCTCCTGACAGTTCCCGCATCGCGTTCTACTCCGATCGGGAGGGGGATAGTGACATCTATACAATACAACCGGATGGAAGCAATTTGCTGCAATTGACACAAAATGAAAATGAGGACCACAGCATCTCCTGGTCACCGGACAGCGCGCATATTGCATTTGTTTCAAATATTGATGGTGACAGTGAGATATATGTAATGGATGCGAACGGCGATAATATTCAACAACTTACCAACAATACCGGCCGTGACGATTGGCCGGTATGGTCACCAAACGGCGCTCTCATTGCATTTACATCTGATCGTGCTGGAAACACGGAAATATACATTATGGAGCCAAACGGAAGCAACGAAAAGCGAATTACATTTTTTAGTGGTGACACCAAGTCCCTCTTCCCTGTCTGGTTTCCAGACAGTTCCCGATTAATTTTCAAGGCAAACCCACATGGGAAAAGTGTTATCTTTGCCACCGATATTGAAGGCAGCTTTATTGTCCAGCTGACCCAAAACGATTTTAATAATGGAGGTCATGCATTATCATCTGACGGAACGAAAATTGCTTTTGATTCTTTTCGCGATGGAATAACCAATATTTTTGTAATGAACGCAGATGGCAGCAACGAAAAACAATTAACTTTTTCCGAACACTCGAACTCTTACCCTGTCTGGTCGCCTGGTGGTTCACGGATTATTTATGAATCTGATGTCAGTGGTGATTTTTTAGACCTTTTCGTCATGGATGCGGACGGTAGCAATGGTCAGCAATTGACGTTTACAGAATTTGGAGAATATGAAGCAGTCTGGTCTCCGCTTTGTGAGTGAGGAGGAAAAATTGAAAAAGAGAATCGGGTTCATTTTTGCTCTTCTACTCCTCTTGTTTTCTGCGTGCTCTACTATAGAAAAACCTTCTCAAACGGAAACGAGCTTACCTGATGAAACCGGAGCACAAACAGCTTCAGACATCAAGGAGGAAACAACGCCTACCTGTAAAGTTGCCTTTTCTACTGACCATGGCGGAAATTTGATTTTTGATATTTTCACCATGAATATTGACGGAAGCAATAAGAAACAGTTGACTTCAGAAAAAGGTACCAATTGGGTTTCCGCCTGGGCTCCTGATGGTTCTGAAATTGCTTTTACTTCCGATCGAAATGATCCGTATGGAAATCACGATATATTCATCATGAAAGCGGATGGCAGCAATGTAAGACAATTAACCCAAACATGGGGAGATGACAGAAACCCCTTATGGTCTCCGGATGGAACCCGAATTGCTTTTTTTTCAGATATGGATGGTGATAATGAAATCTTTATAATGGATGCAAACGGCACGAATGTCCAACAAGTAACGAGAAATACTTCGTCTGATTGGTATCCCGCATGGTCACCGGATGGTTCGCAAATCGCATTCACTTCAAATATGCATGGCGGCGAACTGGAGCTTTATCTTATGGATCGAGATGGAAAAAATATCAAACAATTAACGACAGAAGGCACGTTTCGGCCACCTTTTGCTTGGTCCCCAGATGGTACAACGATTGCATATTTATCCAATCAGGATGAAAAACAAGCAATCTTCCTAATGGATATCAACAGTAAAAAAAACAGTCAATTGACAAATAATGAATTTTACAACAAGGATCCCGCCTGGTCCCCAGACAGCAAAAAAATCGCTTTTTCGGCATTTCCATTGGTTCGCGAAACTTATGTACTTAGTGAAGTAGATATTTTCATCATGGATGGGGATGGTGGAAACAAGAAAATGTTAACACCGTACAATGATATTTGTGGAAGTCCAGTCTGGTCACCAGATAGTTCCCAGATCATTTTCGAATGTAATGTTGATCGCGGTCCTCTTGAACTTTTTATCATGACCAGCGACGGAAGCAATATTCTGCAGCTCACAAAAAATGAAGACAATGATGAATTTCCAGTGTTTTCACCGCTTTGCAAATAAGCATTTTTCTATCGAAAAAGAGATTTATTTTATCCCGCAAAAATATACAAAACTAGCACTATGCAAGCAATAAAAGGTAATATCCAGAGCAGAGGAGACAGCCCATCCCACAAGGGACGGGAAGGTTTGCTTGCCGGCGGTAAAACAATGGCTGATTAAACTGGGATGAATTGCCAGAAAGCGATCAGTGGTAAAACAATGAAATATTCCAAAATATCCAGGTTTTCTTTATTTCATTTATCAACAATGATACATTTATGCCTTCAATCTGGGTGAGTACTCTGCAACTTTGGATAATTCCCATTAATGTCAAGCCATTCGGACTTGCACCGTTTCTTTCAACGACTGAACAAAATGTTTTCGAAGTAGCCTTTTCTATTGAATCATCCTTCATATCCCCCAGATACCCTCTCATCCATCCCCCAAAAATCCCTCATAATTATTAAATAATGTAACGTTTTGTCATATTTTGTAATCTTCGCAGTGGTTTGCAGGAGTAAACCACGGAGATACACAGTCTGGTGAGACTTCCAGCTCCGAGCATGACTGGGTATATTGAGTTTCAAGATTAATAATTTAGGAATTGTGAAACGGTTTGGTCGGGGCGAGAGGATTCGAACCTCCGACCTCTTACACCCCATGCAAGCGCGCTAAACCGGACTGCGCCACGCCCCGACACCAATCATGATTATACCATCAAGTAAATAACAATTATCCTTTTATTCCATACGGCACACGCCCAAAAGCGTAGAAGATTGGTACGAACCAGATCGACTGATTTGCGGAAATACCTTCTTCTGCCTGGGACATCAGAACGTCAAAGTCATCCTGTTCTACCAGGCCAGCCAAGTCGCGGGCCAATATATCCTGATCCTGTATAAAAGAGCTCTCTGCGTCCCCTGTGGTCCACTGTGCGGCGATGATCCCCACCTGCACATCTTGCAGCCCCATCTCAGAAAACAAGGGCCTTAGGCGCCTTCCCATGCGCACATGCGCGCCCTGCAATTCCAATGAGCGCGTTTGCAGGTCCCCGAGGTGTTCCAAGGCATCAGGGAAACTGATCCGTCCGCCGTAATCGGGCTCTGCCAGCGCGAGCACCCAACCGCCGATGCGGGTCACGCGGGCCATCTCTTTCAATGCGCTCAGTGGGTCGCTAATCCACAGCAGGTAGAAGTGGCACAGGCAGTGCGCGAAGTATGCGTTTGCGAAGGGCAGTGCGAGGCCATCTGCGCAGGCATGTGGGTGCGGGATGTGCGTTTCTATGAGCGTGTGCAGGTCACGGTCTAAACCAATCAGGGCATCATGCCCATCGTGTGCGAGGGTTTCCAAAACCGCTCCGCTTCCGCAGCCGACTTCCAATAGCCGGTCATGCGCGCGGATGCCAATTTGCTTGAAAATGTACTGTCGTGTATCTAATGTCCAACTGGTCTGCTGTTGGTAGCGTGCATGCCAAAAGGAAGGGTCACTGTTCACGGGCGGTTAGCGCTGTTTCCAGATCTTTTTCCACGGGTCAGTCAGCATGTTGCCGAGCACTTTGTTGATGCCCTGCGCGGGAAGCACATCCCCATCCGGCTCAACGTACAACCATGCCTTGCCAGCGCCTGCGGGTGCATCACCTTCACCAGATTCAAGTTCTGCTGCAACCGGATTGAAAGCGGAGTATGGGACGGGCATGTCCCATACTAAACGCAAGTTCAAGGAAGACACTTTTTGGCTTGCTGCTTCCAGCGCGTCAGCCAACTTTGGTGAAGTTGAACTTAAAGAAATGCTGGTCACGTCCTGCTTGGCAAGTTTTCCAATCAGTGCTGGCAGATCGTTCTGGTTTTCTTCAGTAAGCGTGATATGCACCGTTACAGCGATATCGTCCGGCATCAGGTTTTTGAGAGCCTTCCAGAAAGTCTTATTATCTGGCTGGCATAACAACATGATGTGGTCTAACCCTTTTTCTAGGAGCATATGCATATATTTCTTGTTACTGAACTTTAATCCATCGCTCAGCAGTCCGCACACGATCCCGAGATCTTCACACTTTTCGATCAGGTCAGGAAGATCGTCACGCAGGGTGGGTTCTCCGCCGGTGAAGATCACGTGCGGGATGCCGGCATCATAACTATTCTGTAATACCTGCTTCCATTCCATTGTAGAAAGCTCGCGGTCAACGCGGTCGGTTGGTGCGGCATCTGGGTCATCTTTTACCGAAACCTGATAGGTGATCGCGCAGTCCAAACGGTAAGGAGCTGATATCTTCTGGGAATAAGGAGCAACACGGTCCATGTCTAAGTAGGTGACCGGATCGAGGTCTTCTGAGTTAACCAGTGTATCCACTTTCGCGAGGAAATCCTTCATATCTCGATCTGCCTGGCCAACAGACACATCATAGCGGGATGCGATCAAGGCAGGGATATCCACGCTTTTTATCCCATCGATAAAATAGTACGCGTATTCGACTGCTGTCTGGTTCAGATGCAGAACCGTGCTGGCATTGATGATCAGAATGCCGGATCCATCCGATTCAACCCGTAGATGAAGCTTGTAAGGCAGCTCCGAATCTCCTGTGGATTGATAAGCATACACACCCGCGGGAATTGGGTCGACTGGGTTGAATAATCCGTCAAAAAAACCTTCGATCTTTTTAAACATGGTTCCTCCTTAGCAATATTAAAACGGAAGCGCGTTTATAGGCTGCGGCTTCATTTCAGGGTTATTTTGTAAATGGAGTGGGCAGCCTGCACCGCAGGTATCCACCAGGTCACAAAAATGGCAGCTATCAGGGACATAGTCCCGTTCGCGGATGGATCTGGCCAGAGTATGATTCCAGATAGAATCCCAACTATCCACGAGAAAATTGCCGAGCGATTGATAATATGATTGGCAGGGCAGCACGCTACCGTCTGGCTCAATGCACATATTATAGAGCGCGGCGGTACATCCTTTCACGCCAAGATTGCTTTCAATTGGATTGAAATGGCAGTACATGGTTGGCGTATACCAGATCAAGCGCTGTCCGCTGTCTGCAGCGTGCGCCTTGGCAATTTCTAGCAGCGCTGGCAGGTCATTTTCGGATATAGATTCATCTACTGAAGCGCCTCTGCCGGAATAAATGAGCCCATTTAAACCCACAGTGGGAACGCCTAATGCAGACAGAAAATTGAGGGTCTCTGTGAGGCTGGAACTGTTTGTCTTAAGTAAGGTTGTATTGGTCATCACGTATAACTTTGAATGCAGTGCGTTGGTGATCCCGGTTGTGGTTTGCGTCCAGGAACCTGGTGCAGCTGTGATGTGGTCATGTATTTCAGCATCATGTGATTCTAGCGTGATCTGCGCGTGGTCGAGACCTGCGGAAACAAGTGCATCAATATAGGCAGGATCGCTGAATTTACGCCCATTGGTGTTCAACCCTGTGATCATGCCCAATTGCTCAGCATAGGCAATTAATTCAGGTAAGAATTGGATCAATGTGGGTTCGCCACCTGTAAAAACCACATGCGGGATGGTAAGCTCCCAAACCCGATCCAAAACCTTCTTCCACTGGTCGAGGTCCAACTCGCGCTTCAGACGGTCGCTCTCGTTATAACAGTGTAGGCATTTATTGTTGCAGTGGTAGGTTAAAGCCAGATCCATGCGGTAAGGAGCGGAGGGTTTCTTTGAGAAAGGGGCAAAAGTTTCCAGGTTAAGGTCGCAAATAGGGCAGGAGTTATCAAGCGGCGAAATGATGCGCTCTAGATCGGCTTTGAATTGAATATAATCAGCTAAGGCCTGACCCTTCTTGACACGAAAGGTGGACTGCAGCTGCTTTACAACCGTGCTGTTGTCTTCTTTATCCAGGATCATGTGAGCCATCATGGCAGCAGAAGGGTTGAAATGATACAGTTGGTTGGCATTTACGAGCAGTACGCCATGTCCGTCTGCGTCAATCCTTAAATGGATGCGGTTCTTAAATTCACCGATGCTCTTTTTGTATTCAAAAATACCAGAACTGATCTTGTTGTGTTTATTTTTCACTAATGTGGTCTCATCTTTTTCTGAATAAACCAGACTTAGCGTCCACCGCCAGCACACGCACAGGCGCATCCGGCACAGGCACAAGCGCAGGCGCAAGAAGAACCGCCGCCGCTTCTTCCTCCTCCGGATGATCGGAAGGTGCTTGAAGTGGGTTTCGGTGCTGGATTGGTCTTATTGGTAATGCCGCCGGTGAATGTGGACATTTTTCCAACCACTCCTGCTGAAAAGGCAGTGATCGTGTTGGTAACCGATGCTGCTGCTTTTGAACCGGGCAGTCGCGGGAGGGTGATAGTTTTAGATTTTCCGCCAGATGGTATCGAGGATTTTGAACTGCGAGCACCAGAACCGCCCACCGTTCGAGCAGTGCTTGTTGTGCGGTTGATGCTTGGGTCTGTGCGCCACCACCAATAAGGCATATAGACAGGACCGGTGCCAAACATACGGCGCGTGCGTTGATCGTAATTTTTATCCATCATGGTCCAATCGACTGCTTCTGAATATTTTTCAGCCCGCACTTCAGGGGTTTTAGCTTTTTCAACCTGATCCCAGGCCTTTTTTATGATGTCTTGATAATAGGTAATGGTTTCTTTACGACTGAACCCTTTCATCTTTGTACTTATGCTCTTTACCAATTTGATCATCATATCCTGAAGTTTTTTACGGCGTTCAGATGATTTTGTGCCTTTGAAAGCATTCAAGAAACTAATTTCGTAATCACGTAGTCCTTCTGGAAGTGTTTTTTCAACTTTGATATCTAATGGATCGCGTGTGATCACTTCACCAGCGTCTTTTTTCAACACGCTGAAAAGGATCATCGTCAGGATCTTATCCATGGGCTCTTCAAGTAAAATGGCCGCTTCAACGGATGTTAAACCACGTTTAATCCCGTGTCCCTCAATAGCGATCTTGGGGGGAAGGTATTTAAGTTTGCGTTTCTTGGCGCTTTTTGCGGCGAAATATATAACCAGGCCAAAAATTGTGACGAAACCACCGCAGCACAACACAGGAATTGCCACACCAAGCGCGTCAGATGGGTTAAAAGTGAATGTGTTTTCTGCATTGATCACATCAGCTGGAATGAATCTTGATGGGAAAGCGACCCCAAATTCATATTTTCCTGATGGGGACGCATTCGCGGATGACCACTGATAAATTAAACGATTTTGACTATCAATTTCAGAAGCGGGTGTTTCATCCCCCACCCAATTTTTTGGAGAGAACCAGATCGCTTCCCCATCCAGCACACCTGATGGCAGAAAAAATGTGATTGTCATATCACTTGCACCAGCTGCAAAATCAGAGGAGAAATAATTTGGTTGAAACCGCATCGAGGTATATTCTTCTTCGCTTTCAACAGCGGCAATATAAAATTGTCCGCGTACGTTTTCTGCTCGCATAAATACGACACCACTGCCCCCGGCAGGGATGGCATTCCCACCTAATCCAAGCGCCACACCGTCCACGTATAGGGAATCCTGTATATCGGTGATTGGTTGATCATCAACTGTCGCAGTAATATCACCCAGACTATATTTGCTGTTACCCGGCATTCCAATATCAACATAGTCGATTGCGTGTGCGCCAGGTTGATTTTTGAATAGGTAATAATATTCAATAGTTATCGAGCCGTCATCTTCGATGAAAATCTGGATATCCTGTTCGGGTATCTCAAACAGATAGTCTTGAGCTAATACAGGTGAAATGAGTGATGCAATCAGCAACATTGATATAAGAAGAGAAATAAGTTTATTTATCATAGGTCAACCCTTATTACCATTTAGGTTCTTCAGATAATTGATATGTTGTGGAGCAAAATGGGCAAGTAACCATTGGAGCACCTGCAACCAATTTGATATCTTTTGCGGTCAAAACGCCGCCGCATGATTCGCATTTAATCGTATCCATTCCCACTTCGCCAGGCAAGTCAATGTTAACGGTTACGTTCTGGGTAGATTCACCGGCTTTATCCATCCGCGTGGCAAAGAAAATAAAAAGAAATCCGACAGCTGCCAATCCGATTGCGGTGATGATTGAACTAGTATTTCCGGTTTGACCAACTGAGAGAAAAAACAAAATCGAAAAGATCAGTGCAAAACCAGCGATCACAAATAAAATAATCTTACCTGCTTTCATTATGCCTCCAAGACAGATTAATATAATAAATACAAGCTTGTTTTTTATTATATACGGAAATGTACCGACAATGGTTGCGGAGAAAAAGAAAAATCAACAAAGATTGCTATAATTTATTTGATGGATAATCAATTAGAGAAATCTGTATATCAAGCGCTGATAAAAAAAATTCATTTCCATAATTACCGCTATCATGTGCTGGATGATCCTGTTATTAGTGATTATGAATTTGACCTGCTTCTTAAAGAGTTGCATGAGATCGAAGATGCATATCCTCAGTGGATCACACCTGATTCACCAACCATGCGCAGTGGAGCAGCACCATCGGAAAGGTTTGAAAAGATTACTCATCCTGCCAATATCCTGAGTCTGGCAAATGCATTTTCAGAAGACGATTTGAGAAATTGGTTTGACCGGATATGTAAGATCGATGAGAGAGTTCGAGAATCAGAATTTATTCTTGAACCAAAAATTGATGGATTAACTGTGGTCTTGCATTATAAAAATGGAATTTTTATTCAAGGAGCAACTAGAGGGAATGGGGAAGTGGGTGAGGAAATAACGCGAAACCTGAGAACAATAAAATCGATACCATTAATAATTCCTGTTGATTCCAATAGAGTAGATGTTCCGGAAAGATTAGTTGTTAGAGCTGAGGCGTATATTTCAAAAAGTGATTTTACAATTCTTAATCAACGCTTGCTAAACCGTGGAGAGAAAACATATCAGAACCCGAGAAACACTGCGGCAGGATCGTTAAGAGTTTTGGATTCATCGAAAGTTGCCCTGCGCCCTTTGCAGATTCTTGCATATGCTGTGGTAGCGGAAAACCCAAAACCAACTCAATCGGAAACGCTTGATTATTTAATGGATTTAGGCTTTCCCGTAACTACAATTTCTGAAAAATGTGTTTCTTTTGAAGATATGCTAGCAAAAATAAAAAAATGGGAAGCCTATCGGGATTCGTTAGACTATGAGATAGATGGCGTTGTTATCAAATTAAATAACCTAAGAATTTCAAGCGAACTTGGTTTTGTTGGAAAAGATCCGCGTGGGGCAATTGCATTAAAATTTCCCGCTCAAGAAGTTTCTACAAAATTAATTGATATTGGAGTGAAGGTGGGACGTACAGGCATTCTGACGCCGTATGCTGTATTAGAATCGGTAGATATCGGGGGAGTGACTGTGCGGCAGGCTACACTGCACAATTTCGACTATATCAAGGATAAGGATATCCGCATTGGAGATCGGGTTCTTGTAAAACGCGCTGGCGAAGTGATTCCATATATTATTGGCCCGATACCTGATATACGCACTGGTGAAGAAAGGGTGTTTTTACCTCCTGACATATGCCCTGCTTGTGGAAAACCAGTCGAAAGCATGGCAGATGAGGTGGCATGGTATTGTGTAAATAGCAGCTGCCCAGCGCAGATAATTCGCAATATTGAACATTTTGTGTCAAAAACAGGGATGGATATTGTCGGTTTAGGAATTAAAATTGTTGAGCAGTTGGTTGAATTTGGGTTAATCAAAAATGTTGCTGATATATATGAGCTCAAAATCAATGATCTTTTATCGCTCGAGGGTTTTGCTGAAAAAAAAGCAAGCAATATTCTTTCTGCTATTGAAGAATCAAAATCCAGATCGTTTTCCAACCTGATCACTGCTCTTGGGATACATGGCATTGGAGAGATTGCAGCTGAAGAATTGGCAATAAATTATAAAGACCTTGATGCTTTGTCACTGGCAAAAAAAGCAGATATAGAATCCATAGATGGATTTGGTCCGAATTCCGCAGAGGCATTAGACACCTGGTTCTCATTGGAAGAGAATCGGAATATTATCAAGAAATTACGCCTTAATGGAGTATGGCCAGAAAATAAACTATCAACCGAAGTAAAGAGGAAAGTGTTTAAAGGAAAAAAATTTGTTATTACTGGAACACTCACTGATTTCAATCGTGATGAGATTAAAAAATTCATCAAAAAATATGGGGGAAAAGTTTCTGATAGCGTCAGCACGAAAACCGATTTTCTCGTGTTAGGAGAGAATCCGGGTTCAAAATTCGGAAAAGCACAATTATTAGATGTTGAAATAATAAACGAGATGGAATTAAAGAAAATGGTAGAGAAAGAAAATTAATGGCAGATATTTTATTAAAACCAAAACGGGAAAAATCGGTAAAAAGAAAACACCCATGGGTTTTTTCAGGCGCAATTCAAAAAGTATATGGTAATCCATCTTTGGGAGATACGGTAAAAATTATTTCCTCAGAGGGTGAAGAACTTGGTTACGCAGCCTTCAGCCCAAATTCATCCATACGGGCTCGCATGTGGAACTTTGATACCGCTCAAAATATTGACTCCGAATTTGTCTTTGAAAAAATGCGCGTAGCCATAAAAATACGAAATTCATTAAATTATTTAAATTCTCAAAATACAGCTTCTAGACTTATTAATGCTGAAAGTGACGGGCTACCTGGATTAATTGTTGATATGTATGCAGATGTACTCGTTGTTCAAATTCTGAGCGCAGGTTCGGAACATTGGAAAGAAGAGATCTCGAGAAATCTGACGAAAATAACTGGTAAGAATAATGTTTACGAACGGTCGGATGTTGAAGTTCGTAAATTGGAAGGTCTTGAACCGCGAGAGGGGATAATTACTGGAGAGATAAGCGAAAATCCGGTCGAGGTATTGGAAAATGGATATAAATTTCAGGTAGATATTGTCTACGGGCAAAAAACCGGTTTTTATTTGGACCAAAGAGAAAATCGTAAAGCCATACAAAAATATGTTCATGATGCGAGTTTATTAAACTGTTTTTCATATAGCGGAGGATTTACGGTTTACGCTTTAAGTGGGGGGGCTAAGCATGTAACTTCAATTGACTCTTCGGCGGGTGCGATCGATAATGCCAAGATCAATATTAACATAAATCAATTAGATTCCCAGAAAAATACTTGGATTGTTGGGGATGTATTTGAAGAGCTACGGCTTTTTAGGGATAAAGGGATTTCATTTGATATGGTAATTTTAGATCCCCCTAAATTTGCTCCGACAGCAGCTCAAGTACGGTCAGCATCTCGTGGATATAAAGATATCAACTTATTGGCTTTCAAGCTTCTTAATCCTGGAGGCACTTTGGTTACATTTTCGTGTTCCGGAGGAGTTAATCGATTATTGTTTCAAAAAATTGTTGCAGATGCAGCCATTGACGCGGGAGTTGATGCACAGATTTTAGAAGTACTATCTCAGGGCAGCGATCACCCTATTAGATTGAATTTTCCAGAAGGGGCTTATTTAAAAGGGCTAATCTGCAGAATCTAAAATAAAAACGCGCCATAAGACGCGAAATAGCTGGTGGAGATGGCGGGAATCGAACCCGCGTCCGAAAGATTAGAGCACCGAACTTCTACGAGCGTAGAAGGTAATTATTTTCACAATAGGGTTGCAAACCTTCAGGCAGCTCCTACAGCTATCCATTTGAGCCCGAAAGCTCTCTTTCGCATGAGGCACGGAAACGCATGCGGCACTTCAACTTTGTGTCGCCTGTCCAACTACCGGTTGAAGTACGGAGCTGGCAGACGTGACCTTCAAAAGGTCATGTGCTCTTGCTAACTACTTACGCAGCTAACGGGAGAGCAGCTAAATTTGTGCGTTTGGCACTTAAATTGTGTACTGAGTTTACGAGATCGGTACCTCTCGGCTCGCAGTTCGGGATCAGCCTCCTCCGTCGAAGCCTGTCATCCCCAGATATAAACTAATTATACTTTAGGATTGTTAAAAATAGATAAATCTTTAACAATCTATTAATGGCACGTGTCTTGCACAATACACATTGAAACTATATATTAATTAAGGTATATGCATGATAACAGGGATCGATCTATCAGAAAAAAATGGTGAAGTTGAATGGGATGACTTTGGGTTTGGGGATGTAAATTTTGCTTTTATAAAAGCAACTGAAGCAATTGATAGTGTTGATAGAAATTTTCAGCGCAATTTACAGCAAGCACTTCAACGCGATATTATCGTGGGGGCTTACCATTGGCTGCATCCACGATTGCACGTAGGCCAGCAAGCAGATCTGTTTATCAAAATAGTCAAAGAGTTTAATGGGTTGCTCCCCCCTGTGGTTTGTTTGGAGACACATAGAACAAATTTAGATGAAATGGAAAAAAATGTGTTGGTATTTCTTGACCATATCGAGAAAGCCATCAATATTAAACCTATCATCTATACATCAGATCAGTACTGGAAAACTTATTTACCTGAAGCGAAATGGGGGTGTGATTATTTACTATGGCTTGATAAACCTGGAACAATTTGGCCAACGCAATTATGGCCTTGGGCTGGATGGACTTTTTGGCAGTATTCATATCAAGCTAGATTACCCGGTATTCCCACTACATTGGGATTGAATTATTTTAATGGTACCAAGTCGGAATTAATGAAAATGGTAATCCAATGAGAAAAAACCGAGGAGAAAAATGATACCTGGAATTGATGTTTCCCATTGGCAGCGTGAGATCGATTGGAGCGAAGTAAAAAGAAGCGGAGTGAAATTTGCCTTCATCAAAGCGACAGAATTTCCCGATAAAAAAACTTCTCTTTTTATAGATGAAGAGATGCGAAAAAATATTGATGGCGCTTCTGCAAACGGAATATACTGGAGCGCTTATCACTTTTTTCGAACGCACATTGATCCTGTTATTCAAGCAAAAGTATTTTGTGAAACAGTTGGTGAATTTTCAAGCCTGCCACCTGTACTCGACCTTGAAGTTGCAGGTTCAAAAGGAGAACGTTTAAATTATAAAGTTCGGCAATTTCTTGATGAAACAGAAAAAATTACTAATAAACGGCCAATCTTGTATTCAAGTGGCGGTTTCTGGCGCAGTTATATGACCTATGAGAAAAAATCGCACACAGATTGGGCCCGGGCTTATCCTCTTTGGATTGCGCAGTACACAACTTTATGGCCAACTCCCTTATACCCATGGGCAGGTTGGGAATTTTGGCAGTATACAGATAAGGGAAAGATCCCTGGTGTGATTACTCATGTGGATTTGAATTGGTTCAATGGATCAGTGGAAGATCTCCAAAGGAAATTTGTGAGTGGCGATAATTCTTATCAGGAAAGTTCGAGATTCCCTTCACCAACAGAATCGGATGAAATTGTAAAATCTAAAAAAGGTGATTTTGATAATTCACAAAGTTTTTTCAGAGGTGATTTCCAGGAACCTGTTTTTCAAACACGATCTTCTGATTGGCAGAAAAGAAATACCGATACTAAAAACAATATTAAATCAGCTCATTTATTCAATACCAAACAAAAAGAAGAAGACTGGATCAGAACATATTTTTTGCAAAAAACATCAATCGATAATTAAATCAGTAAAATTTGGTAACTGAAAAGTATTAATTAATCTTTTATTCTTTTCGCACTTTGTAAATGATATTGTGAGGGTATGAAAAATAATACCCTCACAATATATTGTCTATATATTGCTTCTAATTTTTTTAATAATTGTTGTAATAACTGGAATAATTAAATTTCCAGGCTTGCTAAACATTCCGAATATTGGTAATTTTGCATTACCAATTGGTGTATTTACATTCCTCAATGATTGGGCGGGATTGACACTCACTGCATTAACATTTGCCCACAAAATCCTTAATTGGAAAAGGATCAAGGGGATGACGGATAAACCATCGATTAGGAAGCCGGTTTTTAAAACATTACTATTATTTGGCACCTTTGCTGGATTGGCAATCATCATATTCTTCTATGGGAAAAATAAAAGAATAACGATATCAAATAAAATAAATTCAGAAATTCCCCTAAAAACAGAAGGTATTAGATTTAAGATTCCACTAGATGAAACTTTGCCTTTCCTTGATAATCAAATTAGTGTCGATGAAGTTGGTACATTCTCCTTTACACCATCAGAAATTGCTTCTCTTCGAACGGATGTTTATAAAGAAGAGTATTTCAGCATTTTTGATATCCTCGTTTTTCATGATGATTCTGGCCAAATACAGACGGTTATGAGTATTCTGAAGAATTGCAAACTCACATAATTATTGATATTAATGGGATTGAAAATTGATGGTACATTGCATATTATAATGAGGGATGGGCAGAAAAAAATGTATGGCGAATGGATTTATTCCCATATTAAGATAAAACAACTATTCATGTTCAACAGGTTTATGAATTAACTCTATCGAATGTTTTCAAAGCATTCACAAAAGATGCCCAACGATCTCAGTCTATAACAAATGGTATGGAAATCCCAAAAATCATTTTGCGCGGAGAAAGCATTGAATTGATTTTTGAAAAAAAATAAAAATAGAATCGCACTATTTGCGAGATGACTATTTTATCGATGGGATAATTACCGCTATTGATGCAATTCTTACGCTAAGTGATCAAGATCTCATTACAAACTATTCCTGAGTATATAGAGTACTTTTGGATCTGTATTTAATTTAAAAAAAAGTGAGGTTATCCTGAAGTTTTACACCTGATCTTATAAATTGTTGAACTGGATGTTATGAATAACGATTTACGATCTGTATCGCCCCAGGCAAGGTTCGAAGTTTTGTCTGGTAGAAAGATTCGCCCAAGCAAATTTGCATTCCCATCAAACACCCATATCCCTCCAGGACCTGTGGAAAACATGTTCCCATGAATATCAATTTTCATTCCATCTGGCCTACCAACAAATGCCTCATCCCACAGCTCAACCCAGATCTGCCCCCCTGAAAATTCCCAATCATTATTTGTATCAAATACCCTGATATGCTGGCGTACAGTATCATTGATAAACAATTGTTTTTCATCAAGTGATAAAAGTAAACCATTTGGGCGCTCAAATGAATCGGTGATTAATATAAGTTCTGTACTTCCTGGCGGCAACTGATACACTCCTTGAAATGGTAATTCCTGTTTGGCGGGACCACCGCTCCCACTGCGTAATCCATAAATTGGATCGGTAAAAAAGATTGAGCCGTCCCGGGCAACAATAACGTCATTTGGAGAATTCAATTTCATTCCTTGATAAGAGTCCGCGAGAGTCTCTATTTTTTTATTTTTATCAACACGTGAGATAGACCGACCTTGATGTTCACAAATAATTAAGTTTCCGTAAGGATCAAAGGTGAGCCCGTTTGAAAATTTGCTTGGGGTACGATAAACAGATATTCCTTCTGTTTTTGACCAGGAATAAATTTTATTTTCAGGAATATCTGAGAATAGTAATCGATTATTTAATGTATCCCAAATTGGTCCTTCGGTAAATATGAAATCGTTTGCAATTATTTCAATAGGTTCATTAGGATCAACAAGATCTTGAAATTCACTCTGATAAGATTCTATTTTCATACTTTTGTTCCCTTTATGCCAATTTTATATTCCTGCATTAAATTGTTTTTCAATTTCCATAGATCGTCAGTTAGAGAAACATGGTAGTGATGGGGGTTCATTATTCTTTTTACCCCAGGGTATAGTTTTTCAAGATCCGTCTGTCTTTGTTTCCGAATCGAGTTTAATGAAGGGAGGGAGTAGTTAATTGACCCGTCTTTAATGATCTCAACTGGTAATGGCTCTATTTTGGAAATCGTGTTTGTTTCCAGAACTCTGTGCTTTGAAGGATCTGTTGGATGAACAAGATTTATTGTAGATTTCAATTGAAGATCTTCGTCAAATGTACTCATTACATCTGCAATAGCTTTGTCTCGTTTATCGTAAATTCGCCAGATATGCTTGTGTCCAGGATTTAGTGTTTTTTCTGGATTTTCAGAAATTTTCATTGCAGGAATCCAATCAGAATCGTCCTGAATAGCAACCAATTTATAAACGCCATCTAACGCGGGATCAATACTAGAAGTGATCATGCGTGTGCCAACACCATAGGCCAATCTTTTTAACAATTTGTCTGGATTGACGCCATATCTACCGGCTTCTTCTTTGATCTGAGTGATAATTTGCCAGATCACCAATTCATCCATTTGATTTGATAGAACGATGGTCGTGTCAGGAAATCCAGCTTTATTCAACATGCATGCTGCTTGAATACTCAAGAATGCTAGATCGCCCGAATCCAAACGGATGCCTAATGGATGATGCCCTTTGCGCTTTAGTTTTTCAAAAATTTTTATCGCATTTGGGATACCGCTTTCAAGCGTATCAAATGTATCAACAA
>Ga0255377_1073_pt1 | contig 19968 bp, 18 predicted proteins | sample ANMaggSeSYBR01G9_FD_182099 | JGI IMG/M metagenome (GOLD analysis project Ga0255377, IMG submission 182099) | Sediment cell enrichment communities from methane seep in Santa Monica Basin, California, United Staets - ANME aggregate JGI... | ecosystem: Environmental > Aquatic > Marine > Cold seeps >... | reverse complement strand
TAGATACAGTATTGAATTTGTCTGGGTTAACCGTATCTGAACTGGATGGATTTGCGGTAACAAGAGGGCCCGGGAGCTTTACCGGTCTGCGAATAGGTATTAGTTCGATAAAGGGTTTTGCTATGGCATCCGGCAAACCTGTTGTGGGTGTTTCAAGCCTTGATTCGCTTGCCATGCAGTGCGGCTTTTCTTCATATCTCGTTAGCCCGTTATTAGATGCCCGTAAAGAAGAGGTGTATTTTTCACGTTACAGGTTTGAAAACGGATATTTGAAAAAGGAACTTAGGGGACAGGCTATTAGTCCTGTTCAGGCTGTTTGCGATATAAATGAGCCATGCCTGTTTGTTGGTGACGGCGCCAAAATTTATCAAAATAAAATTAAAGATCAGATAGGTGATCTGGCACATTTTGCGCCGTTTTACCAAAACACAATCAGGGCTTCTACTGTGGCTCATATAAGTATGGATAGATTTGAGACAAATGATACAGATGATAACAGCTTGATTGTACCCCATTATATACGAAAATTCTCAAGTTGTAATCATTGACATTATTAATCGATATTGGTATAAATTTTTTAAACTTTAACCAAGGTGTATGTTAAATGGATAAATTTTCCTGGTCAGATCCTCCGAGTCAAGTCGCATTTCCTGTAGCAAAAGCCGGATATCCTTTGATATTTGCTTCGGCCTTTACTACAGGTGTTTTTGCCCTTTTGGGGCTGACTGTTCCCGCGCTGATAGGTCTTGCTGGTTACTTTTTTCATCTGCTATTTTTTCAGGGATCCTGACCGGGTTATACCTAAAAATTACGGTGCTGTTGTATCACCGGCTGATGGAAAAGTAATTATAGCCGGGCAAGAGGACAGCAGCCCTTTTTTTGAAGGCAGATGTCAAAAGATAAGTGTCTTCATGTCGATATTTAATGTGCATGTAAATCGTATTCCGCATGAAGGGGAAGTTGAAAGGGTAAGTTATTATCCTGGAAAATTTTTTTCCGCAAATCTGGATAAGGCCTCAAGGGATAATGAACATAATGCGATTTTTCTTAAGACAGGAGACGGCAGGAAAATATGTGTTGTTCAGATTGCAGGGCTTATAGCGAGGCGTATTATATGCAAGCTACAGAAGGGGGACAGGGTAGCCTGCGGTGAACGCCTGGGTATGATATGTTTTGGATCAAGACTTGATATTTATCTGCCCGATGATGCGGATCTTAATGTCGCAGTCGGGGATAAGGTTAAAGCCGGTACATCTATTTTGGGATATTTAAGACATGAAAAGAAAGAAAAGAATTAATAAAGACAAGCTGAGGCGCGGAATATACATTCTGCCTAACATATTTACATCTTTAAATATTTTTTGCGGATTCTATGCCATTATTGCTTCAATAGATGGCAAATATGTTACATCGGCTATAGCTATTATTATCGCCGTGGTATTTGATATTCTTGATGGCAAAATTGCCAGAGCTACTAATACCACCAGCAAATTTGGTGTTGAATACGATTCTCTTGCAGATCTTGTATCCTTTGGTCTTGCTCCCGGAGTGATGATGTATTTATGGGCTCTTAAGCCTATGGGAAGAATCGGCTGGCTTGCCGCATTTTTATTTATGATTTGCGGAGCTCTTCGCCTGGCACGTTTCAATGCCCATGTTGATACAGCAGGCGGCGATTACTTTACAGGCCTTCCGATACCGGCTGCTGCCGGCATGGCTGCTACTGCTGTTTTGTTTTATAATAAATTCGATATAGCAGGTACTTCTAACTGTATATTACCCCTTATAATGCTTTATATTCTTTCTTTTTTAATGGTCAGCACCATAAAATACGATTGTTTTAAACAACACGAGCTGTTTAGAAAGATGAATTTCAATGTTCTTGTTACAGTTATACTGATTTTAATTTTTATAGCAGCGCAGCCATCCATTGCCCTGTTTCTTTTAGGAGTTGCCTATCTAATTTCAGGTCCCTTCAAGACTATAAGGCTTATGAGACTTTCAAAGCAGGAAAAAGCCGAAATCCACTAAATTGATAAACAGGTTTCGAATTCTCTATAACATAGCGGTTTACGGTTAACAGTTTACGGTTACTCAAAACATAAAAACAATCAGCCGTTGCATAATTCATTATTCATTAAAAAATTGAGAAACTGTAAACCGACAACTGTAAACCGTGAACGGTTATATTATTTATACAGGAGTTGTGATGTCAAAAGAATATAAAATAGCTGTAATCCCAGGAGATGGTACAGGACCCGAAGTTGTGGCAGAAGGAATCAAGGTGCTGGAGACTGTAGCAGGCAAATGCGATTTTAGACTGAAATTTACTAATTATAATTTAGGCGGTGATCATTACAAGGCGACAGGAGAAATTCTGCCGGATACAGTACTTGAGTCTTTATCAAAATTCGATGCAATATATTTGGGTGCCATAGGTCATCCGGATGTTAAACCGGGAATTCTTGAAAAAGGTATTCTTTTAAAACTTAGATTTCATTTTGACCAGTATATTAACTTAAGACCCGTCAAATTGTACGAAGGAGTAAAAACTCCTTTGAGGGATAAAGGCCCCGAAGATATTGACTTTGTGGTTGTTCGTGAAAATACTGAGGGACTTTATGCCGGTGCCGGCGGTTGCTTAAAGCGGGGAACTGCAGATGAAGTTGCAGTCCAGGAGTCAATAAATACACGCAAAGGTGTCGAAAGATGTATCAGATACGCCTTTGAATATTGCAGGAAACGCAATAAAGCCAAAAGACTAACTCTTTGCGGAAAGACCAATGTACTTACTTTTGCTTTTGATCTTTGGGAAAGAGCTTTTAACGAGGTTGGAGAAGAGTATCCTGATATAGAAAAGGATTATGCACATGTTGATGCAGTATGCATGTGGATGGTTAAAAATCCCGAATGGTTCGATGTTATTGTGACGGACAACATGTTCGGAGACATCATTACCGACCTGGCGGCAATTATACAGGGAGGAATGGGTATAGCTGCCGGAGGAAATATAAATCCCGATGGCGTTTCAATGTTCGAACCTATTGGAGGATCTGCTCCCAAGTATACTGGAAAACAGGTAATAAACCCAATAGCAGCCATAATGGCGGCTAATATTATGCTTGACGCAATCGGCGAGCTTGAGGCAGCCTCTATGATCGAAGAGAGCGTTATAAAGGTCTTACGTGATGATTTAAAAGACGTAGCTGCCGGCAGAATGGGATATAGTACAAAAGAGGTCGGAGATCTAGTTGTAAATTATATTAAAGGATAAATGTAACGGTTCACAGTTCACGGTTCACGGTTCACGGTTAAAACGACTCAGTCATTGGCATGGTATCATTAAAAAGTTGATCCCTTTTATGTTGTGTAAGCTATTTTCAGGGGAGTCCCTAAACCGTGAACCGACAACCGTAAACCGTTACTAACATGGGGATCAATTATGTCCGGTAAAAAATTTAATATTGCTGTAGCAGGCGCAACAGGCGCCGTAGGCAATCAGATGATAACCTGCCTTGAGGAAAGCAACATTCCCTTAAGTTCCGTTAAGTTTTTAGCCTCTCATCGTTCTGCAGGTCGCAAACTCCGTTTCAGGGGAGATTTGATTGATGTTGAGGAATTGACAGAGAGTTCTTTTAAAGGCGTTGATATTGCGCTTTTTTCAGCAGGTGGGGGCACAAGTAAAAAATTTGCTCCTATTGCAGCAGAGGACGGCTGCGTGGTTATTGACAATTCAAGCGCATGGCGTATGGATCCTGATGTACCGCTCGTTGTTCCTGAAGTAAATCCTCATGCTGTAGCTGATTATACAAACAAGGGAATAATCGCTAATCCGAACTGCTCTACAATTCAGATGGTTGTCGCTATTAATCCTATTTATAGAAAGTGCGGAATAAGGAGAATTGTCGTTTCTACATATCAGGCCGTGTCTGGAACAGGGAAGAAGGCAATAGATGAGCTTTTTGATCAGACCCGTTCCATGATTAATTTTTTGGATTATGAAATTAATGTTTATCCGCACAGAATTGCTTTTAATTGTCTTCCACATATAGATGTATTTTTGGGAAACGGTTATACTAAAGAAGAGATGAAGATGGTTAACGAAACAAGGAAAATTTTCGAAGATGATTCAATAGGGGTTACAGCTACAACTGTCCGAGTTCCTGTATTTTATAGCCATTCCGAGTCAGTCAATATTGAGACAAAAGAACATGTTTCAGCAGATGAAGTAAAATCTCTTCTTGAAAATGAGCCGGGCATTAAAGTTGTGGATGATCCTGCAAATAATATCTATCCTCTTGCTATTGATGCGGCAGGCCAGGATTTAACGCTGGTTGGACGCATACGCAATGATGAATCAATTCAGAACGGCATTAATATGTGGATTGTTGCCGACAATATCAGAAAAGGCGCCGCAACCAATACGGTTCAGATAGCAGAAATTCTGGCAGACAAATATTTGTAAGTTTTGAGGAGTTTAGAGTTGGAGAGAATACCTATAACAAGAGAGGGCTATGAAGCCCTGAAGAAAGAAATAGAAAAGATAAAAAAGATTGATCGGCCCATGAACATAAAGGCAATTGAAGAGGCCCGTGCGCATGGAGATCTTAGTGAAAATGCGGAATTTGAAGCAGCCAAAGACAGGCAGGCATTCATTGAAGGCCGATTGATGGATATAGGCTACAGGTTGGCCAGCGCGGATATAATTGATCCCGGCATGCTCCCAAAGGATCGCGCTGTATTTGCCAGCACGGTTGTTCTTGAAAACGTTGATACAGGTGAAACAGTTGAGTATCAGCTTGTTGGGCCTGATGAGTCTGATATTGAAAGGGGCAGAATATCTATTACTTCGCCGCTCGGAAAAGCAATTATAGGGAAAAAACCGGGAGAAGAGATAATAATGCTGGCTCCAGGTGGAAAAAGATATTATGAACTGCTGGATATATTGTAAAAAAGAATAAGGAGGTTTTGCTTTGGCACGTATTACAATTGAGGACTGTCTGAGGCGCGTATCAAACCGTTTTTTGCTATGCAACATGGCTGCTAAACGAGTAAGGCAGGTTCGTGATGGATCTGAATACTTAGTAAGTTCACCGAAAAATGAAGATATCGTTGTTTCTCTGAGAGAAATTGCTGCAGGCAAGATAATTTTAAAGGAAAAAGAAAAAGAAGAAAATTGACGGATGCCAGCTATTAGCTGTCAGCCGTTAGCTATTAGGCAAAAATTCTATATAAAAACGGACTGTTAGGCTAAAAGCTAATGGCTAACAGCTATGTGTACAGATCATATTTTTTGAGGTATTTTACCCTTAAAAGCCCAAACTACTTTGGGCTAATTATGAAGGATGCCAAGACACAGTTATACATATAAGGCGCTGAACAGATCTGCCGGCAAAGCCATGCACCGTTATAATATGATATCAGAAGGAGATCGAATAGCGGTAGGGCTGTCAGGCGGGAAAGACAGCCTGGCAATGATGTGGGTTTTAAAAGAACGTCAGCACCGCATCCCGGTGAATTACAAGCTGTTTGCTGTTTACATTGATCCGGGATTTAAGGGAGGCTTCAGCCAACAGCTTGAAAAATATTGTCGTAAAATTGGTTTTAATCTTAGAATTGACCATACCGATCACGGAGTTTTGGCGCACAGCATAGAAAATCGTGAGAATCCCTGTTTTTTGTGTTCAAGGCTTCGCAGAAAACGGCTTTTTAAAATTATGGAAGAACTGGGGTGCAATAAACTTGCACTAGGGCACAACAAAGATGATATTATCGAGACCCTTTTTTTGAATATGTGCTATGCTGGAGAAATAAGCACAATGGTTCCTTCCCAGCCTTTTTTTCAGGGAAGGTTTAGAATAATCAGGCCCATGGCCTTTGTAGATGAAAATACAATTAAACGCTTTACATTCGAAGAGAAACTTCCGGTTTTTGTCAATCCATGTCCAAGCGCAAAGACTTCTAAGCGGCAGGAAATAAAAGCTCTTCTGGAGCGGCTATACAGCAGCAATAAAAAAATTAAGGGTAATATATTTCATGCCATGAGCCATATAAAAACAGAGTATATGCTTGAAGCATGAAAGATACCCAGAATCAGAGAGATTACCGCAACATAACAATAGACAAGGTAGGAATAAAAGATCTTCGATATCCCATAACTGTTCTTGACCGGAGAAACGGTTGCCAGGATACGGTTGCTACGATAAATATGTATGTTGATTTGCCCCACGAATACAAGGGCACACATATGAGCCGTTTTGTGGAAATCCTCAACGTTTTGCGTCCGGAAGTTTCTTTAAAAAAAATATCAGATGCTCTCGAGCAGATGAAAAAACATTTAAATGCCGCTTCTTCTCACATCGAAGTAACTTTTCCCTATTTCATTGAAAAAAAGGCTCCGATTAGCAACTCACCAGGCCTTATGGATTATACCTGCAGGCTTATAGGATCGAGCGGACCTGATGGTAATATTGATTTTGTGTCAGAAGTGATTGTTCCTGTTTCGTCTGTGTGTCCTTGCTCAAAGGAAATAAGTGAGGCCGGAGCTCACAATCAGCGTGGGGAAGTCAGGCTTAGCATCAGATTCAAGAAATTTATATGGATAGAAGATATGATCGAACTTGTTGAGAAATCCGGATCAAGCGAAGTATATTCTGTTCTGAAGCGGGTTGACGAAAAGTATATAACGGAGTACGGGTTCAGTAATCCGAAGTTTGTTGAAGATATTGTAAGGGATATAGCCATAAAGCTTAAAGAAGACGAGAATGTAACCTGGTTTTCCGTAAGTGCTGAAAATTTTGAGTCCATCCACAACCACAGTGCATATGCTCACATTGCAAGCAGTTGAATTTCTTTAAAAATTACTCTAATTTAAAGAAAAAAGAGGCGCTTTTGCATCAATTTAAACCTGATTATTGCAGAAAGTGGCATCATGGCAAAAACCAACTTTCTAATTCATTTTCAAAGAGTGTTTTAAAATTTAATGATATCCATTTCTCAATGTTTTCACCATCATCAACTGTTATCAAATATACTGTTCGATCCTCATTAGCGTCTTCTGCCGTTATCCCAGGATCATCTTCATAAGGATCAGCCTCGTTAATCCATCGTACAAAGGGTTCGTTACATTTTAAAATAACGGCGGATCTGTTAATCATTCTTTTTTTCTATCGTTTTTAAAACATAACCAGTTATTATATGGTTTCTGACTATTCCCACAGCTTCTCATGACTGATTGACTTCCGACGCAGTCCGGTTAAAGGCGTTGCGGACACATTCTTCCATTTGAGAAACTTCTTTATCTGTGAGCTTTTCAAACTTGGCCTTACGCTTGTTCTTTGACAGGCGGCCATTATTTTCAACACACAGACGAATAAAGAGGTCGATGAGCCGATCAGGCATATCCACTATTGCCCTTATAGTTAGTTTGGCCTTCTCGTAATCGAGAATGTAGTCCAGTTCCGACACAAGCTCATTTTCAATTGTGTCCTGAATAAATCCGAATAATTTCTCAGCTATAGCGGTCATGTCGATATACTTGTAGTGCAATAGCGTTTCATTCTTGACCTCCATCCTGCCGTCGCTGTCCAGCTCATAGTCCAGTAGTGGCAACAAATGCTTTGAGAAGAGTTCGAGCGTTTCGTCGTATTCTTTTATTTTGCGCAACATGGTAGCCGAGACCGGAAAGATGAGGCCCTTTGGGGTAAAGCGTCTTTTTGCCAGAATGTTATGAATCAAAAAACGATGGATGCGTCCATTGCCGTCATCAAACGGATGCATAAAGACAAAACCAAATGTGATTGCTGTGGCAACCACGACAGGATGAACTTCGGAAGACATCATGCGCTTATAGGCGTCGAACATGCCTTCCATAAGCATCGGAATATCTTCCGGCTTGGGCGCAACAAAATATACCAGTTCATTACCGAAACTGACTGTTTGACCGACGTAGTTTTGATCCGCACGAAAGTCGTTGTTGGCAAAACGTTCATCAACTATCGCCCGCTGAAGCTCTATCAACGATAGTTTGTCAAAAAACTCTCGATCCTCTGCCAATCTAAGCAATTCAACAAATCGTGCCGCTCGTTTCTGATCTGGTGCCGCGCGCTCAATCTCAAATGAAGACTTTGTTTCCCTGGTGTATAAATAAGAAACTGCTCGCAACAGGATTTCTTCCGGATAGCTTTCAACTACTTCCATCCCTTTTTTGTCTATCTGAAGGTCTATGTAATTACTCAAATTGTCAGTTCGTCGAATCATGGGGCAGAAGCGCTGATTTCCCAAGAGATTATCAGTAACTTTTTGCCGACGGTGCGGGATACCTTTGCAGGTGTAATATTTGTCTTGATCGAGAAGATCAACGTAATTGGTTGTCTTGGACGGCTGCAAGTCGAGTTCCTTGCCCATAAGATACTCGTATAGGAACCAGATTTTTCGGGCATACTTCCCTGCCGGGGTTTTCTTAATGAAATGTTCTATATCCTTGTGATCTAGCACCAGGAAAAGAGCGTTAAGAATTTCCAAGTTTATTCCTTCAAACTTTAGGGCAAATATCAAATGATCCTTCAAGCTGTCGCCCGGATCATATCTCTTAGTGTAGATCTCAGTTCTCCGGTAGTCGTCTATGACCGTCTTGCGTCTCCCTTTTTCGGCGATGAATGATTTAACATAGTGCGGTATAATATCAAGGGAATACCGACAAACTAATTCGCTGTAACCGACCTGCCTAAGACCTTTGGCTGGGTTGATTTCTATATTATTCACTGACTTACCGTTGTAGAAAATGTTTTACCGTAGAAAAAAGTATCCAATTTGTATTTATTGTAGCAAAAAGCATTTCATTTGCAAGAATTTTAATCGACAAGCTATTATTATTCGGATTCGTGGAAAAACGCATTTTGTGGCGGAAAGATACATTTATTAAGCACAATATGTTTACAAACATATTTTATCGTTAAGGCTTAAGGGATATCCTATATCCTCTTATTTCTGGCTACATAGGCGCTCCTGGATTCCCGCTTCCGCGGGAATGACGGTCGTCTTGCGACATTATATAGATGACAGGACATTAGAAAACATCCCCCTAATGCAGCCGTTCTATGAAATCCTCCAGGGGCAGAACGTCTATGCCGTCAAAATGATATGCTCTTTTGCCTATGTAAATACCAATCAATCCCCATAAAGATTAAGACAGTATAAATTATTCGGCTCTTAATGCTTCAACGGGATTTAAGCCTGCTGCGCGGCGGGCCGGCATTACGCCTGCCAAAAGACCGATAATGGCGGCAAGTACTTCAGATGTAACGACATAGAACCAGGATGTGTGTGTGGGAAGTGCCGGTATAAGCGAGCCAAGAATCCAGGCTCCTCCTGCACCTGTTATAAGTCCTGCCAGGCCGCCAATGCTTGCCAGTACCACTGCCTCGCCAATAAAAAGGGCAAGTATTTGCATGCGGCCGGCTCCTATTGCTCTTAATAGACCAATTTCAGCAGTACGTTCATTGACGGCAATAGTCATTATTGTAAGGATACCAACGCCACCTACTAAAAGAGATATGCCGCCTAATGCGCCCACAGCTAAAGTCAGTATTTCAAGCACAGAACCAAGCACTTCGAGCATCTGCTCCTGGGTTGTGACGGTAAAATCCTGCTTGCCATGACGGGCAATGAGAAGGTCGGTAGCGTATTTAGCGACCTCATTAGCATCACCTCCCTCAGCATAAAGCAAATCTATTTCCATAAGGCTTTCACGGTTAAACATAGAAAGCGCCTTGGCGGCAGGGATATAAACCGCATCATCGAGATCAAAGCCCAGCATCTGCCCCTTGGATTCCATAGAGCCTGCAACCCTGAACCGTTCACCTCCAATGCGGATTCGCTGGCCCAGTGGATTGTCCATCCCAAACATTTCTTCCCGGAGTTTACTGCCTAAAACAGCAAAGGAACGTGCTGCAACAGGATCATCGTCGGGCAGGAATTGTCCTGAAGCAACCTTTATTTGCCAGACTTCCGGGGCATTGGCTCCTACTCCGAAAACAGTGGTTCTTCGGATGCGCTTACCGGCTTCCACCTGTGCGTTGCCCTGCACAACCGGCACAACAGCAATAACCCGCGGAATCCTTTTCAGGGCTTCTGCATCATTCATGCTCAGAGGACGGACATTGCTTATTATTGCACCTGACATACCGGTAGTTGTAGATTTTCCAGGTGTAATTCCGATAAGATTTGTACCAAACTGGGTAAATTCTGAAAGGACAAACCTGTGTATGCCTTCTCCAAGAGATGTAAGAAGAACCACCGACGCAATGCCAACAGCGATCCCCAGGGCGGTAAGAAAACTTCTCAAACGCTGCGTAATAAGTGACTTCAAGGCAAGCTTAACAAAATCATGAATGAGCATAGAGTTATACCTTTTAAAACTATAGACTTTCAGATAATTAATTTCACAAGGCCAGAAGGAGGAAGGCGTATTAGTTATACGTCGACGACTGATAACACAGTGAAATTATTTATCTGAAAGTCTATACTATCTTCTGGATAAAGCCTGCACCGGGTCAAGTTTCGCCGCCCTTTGTGCAGGAAAGACGCCAAAAACTAAGCCTGTCAATAGTGAAACTCCCACAGCAATTGCCACTGCCCAGAATGGTATCAGGATAGGAAAATCTGGAAATATTCTTGCAAATAACAAGACGCCACCAAAGGCAACAACTAGTCCTAAAAAAGCACCGGTTATAGATAGTATTATAGCTTCAGCCAGAAACAGACGCATGATCTGATGTCTTGTTGCGCCAAGCGCTTTTATCAGTCCGATTTCTGTTGTGCGCTGGGAAACAGCGATCAGCATCACGTTCATAATTAGTATGCCTGCCACTGCCAGGCTGATTGCTGCAATTCCTGCCACGGTAAGGGTAAGAGCGTTTAAAATTCGGTCAAAGGTTGATAGTATAGCATCCTGGGTAATTATGGTTATATCGTCTTCTCCATCGTGTCTTTCACGAATGGTTTTTAAAATTGCCTCCCTGGCTCTTGGAATAGCCTCGCGACTGCTTGCCTGAACAAGAACCCTGAAAAGTGATGCGGTGTTAAACAGAGATTGAGCTGATGCAACCGGTATAATAACGACATCGCTCATATCGAACCCAAGCGACTGGCCTTTTTTTGCCAGAACTCCGGTTACCCTGAAGCGACGGTCACCAATTCGTACCCATTCACCAAGCGGAGACTGATTTGCAAACAATTCTTTTTTTACTTTATTGCCTAACACACATAAAGCTTCTCCGCGTCTATGGTCACCAGATGGCAGGAATCTGCCAAGGCTCATAGACAAATGCCGGACTTCATAGAGCTCAGAGGTTGAGCCAACTATTATTACCTCTCTTTCAAGCTGCTTCCATGAAACCGGCGCAGAGCCCACAGTAATTGGGGATATAAGACGGATTGCAGAACTTCGATTCAACGCAATAGCATCATCCAAAGTCAGATCACGTGGTGTCTCTCCTAACAGCGGAGGGGGGCCGCCTGTTGTCTCTGAACGACCTGGCAATATTATTAGAAGATTTGTACCTAATGAGGAGAACTGGCTGGTTACATACTGTCTCGCGCCTTCGCCAAGGGAGGTTAGAACTACGACAGAAGCCACACCTATAGCCATAGCTATCAGTATTAAGATAGTTCGAAATTTGTAGCCGGTTGAGGCACGAATGCTAAAATTTAGTATATCCACTGCCCTCATAGTTTTCGTAATACCTTAGCGCTTTTAGCTATTATTTTTTTTGGACAGGATTTACAAGATATTCAGGATTTAAATTATCAAAACTTTTCCTGTTAATCCAAATCAAAATCCTTATACCTTGATACGCACCTTCTTTATGTTGTGATTATATTTTATGATTTACTGGATAGCTGTATTGAGATTTAATCTTGTTTGTTCACTTGAAACAAAATCTTGTTTATCCTGTTATCCTGTCAGAGTCTTTTTCAACAGGCTAAATTGATACAAAAAATCTATTTGCTGGATTCTAATGCCAGGGCATCATCTAAAATCTTGCCATCTACCATACTTATTTTTCTGACAGCTCTGTTTCCTATATCAGGATCATGGGTAACCAAAATAAGTATAATACCCTTTTTGTTAAGTTTTTCTAAAATTTCAATTACTTCTTTACCTGATGCTCGGTCCAGATTTCCGGTGGGTTCGTCTGCAAGAACAACCTGAGGTTCCATGATTGTGGCGCGCGCTATAGCTACGCGCTGTCGTTGCCCGCCAGAGAGCTGGTCTGGTCTGTGTTTGGCACGGTCTGCCAGCCCGAAGTCTTCAAGAGCTGACTTGACACGATCTTTACGTTTTTCTGGTTTTATCCCGGCGAGTATCAGAGGCAACTCAATGTTTTCGGAGGCTGTTAGGCGAGGTACAAGATGGAAGAACTGGAACACAAAACCGATCTTGTGACGTCGTACCAAAGCCTGTTGTTCATCACTTAGATCAGTTGTATTAACATCCTCGAGCATATAAAAGCCTTTATTCGGCCTGTCCAGCAGACCTATGATATTCAGTAAGGTTGATTTACCAGAGCCTGAAGGCCCCATGATAGATATATATTCGCCCTGACTTATCTTCAGGCTCACGTTATTGAGGGCATGGACATTCTCATTGCCGACATGAAACACACGCTCAATAGAATCCAGACGAATCATTTCTCACCGTTATTTGCAATTGCTTTTGCCCCGTCTTTTATTCCCTCGCGATCTACAGTAGTAATCACCAGCTCGCCGGCTTTAAGACCTGTTATTACTTCGGTATAGTCCCAATTTGAAATACCGGTCGTTATTGTCCTTTCTTTTATCTGTCTGGAGTCGAGATGATATACAAAAACTCGTTTGTTGTCTAAAACAGCATAAGTCGGTATGCGCAATGTATCTTTATGGACATCCAGAATTACCTCAATATCGGCGCTATAACCGGCAAGTAGATGTTTAATATCCTTATGATTTATGAATTCAACCTCAACATCAACAGTTCTGGCCTGTTTTTCCAGATCCAGCACATAGGCGGCAATACGACGCACTTTACCTTCAAAGCTCCGGTCGCCAAAAGCATCCATCCTTACCCTTACAGGCATTCCCAAGGCTATTTCCGGAGCATCAACTTCATCTATAGGCGCCACCACATAAAAACAGGTATCGTCTATCAAAACTACGGCAGGGGGAGTAGCAATACCAGGCGGTGAAGGAGTAACATACTCATTCAGCTCTCCGGTAATCTCGGCAATTACTCCATCAAAGGGTGCTATAAGGCGCGTACGTTCGAGATTAGCCTTGACAACTCCAACCTTAGACAGGCTCATTTTGGCAGATGCAAGCGATGCCTCACATTCGGCTTTGCGGACATTAGCATCAGTTACTGCTCTGTCAGTTTTTTCCTCAGATACAGCACCTGTTTTTAGTAATTTTACCAGCCGGTCAGCCTCACGCCGGGCTATCTCAGACTGCAAACAGTTGGCTTTAGCTCGTGCCTTTGCTGCTTCAGCTTCACTTTTACTAAGAGCCACTTCGGCCACCAAATCTTTATTCCACAGATCTATCAAGAGCTGCCCCGCTTTTACCTTATCTCCTTCTTTTATATCTAAAACGGCAATCTGGCCGCCCAAGCTAGGGGAAAGATTAGCTCGACGGAAGGCTTTTACTGTTCCAGAGCGAGTATTGGCTACTACCTTTTCTACTAAACCGCGCTCTACCGGTTTAACCACAACTTTGACAGGCTTAGGTCGAGTATAGAACCATATGAAAATACCAATTGCCGCAATAAGCAAGATCGTGATAATCCAGCGAAAAAAAGTTTGTCGGGTCATGGAGTTATCCCTTTTGTTTTATTATATTTTTTTCACCACGGATTTTCACGGAATTACACGGAATTATCAAAATATTCTTCTCATCATTTAAACCCTGAATCCGTGAAACGGTTATCTACTTTTCAATCATTTTCTCAGGTTTGATAATAATTATTGCCGCCTTTTCATTATCCAGATATTTTTTGGCAATGACTGACATATCATCTGCTGTAATTGAGGAATAATCTTTCATTATTGTCCGGCTCCACTCAAGCTTTTGGGGATGCTTTAGAGAGCCTGAAAGAACGGTATTAAGCAAGTATCTATTTTTTCGCAACAGATCTTTTATACTGGTTATTGTCGGATCAAGTGCCCGCCTGAATTCATCTTCCGGAATTTCTTTTTCAACCAGATCTGAAGCAATTTGCTTTATTTTTTTTATAACCAAATCTGAATCATCAGGATCAACTTGGACGAATGCCTGAAAAACTCCATAGCCGGGATAGGCTCTGCCTGGCTGGTTATAGGCTGTGGATGAATAGGCTGCCCCGAGTTTTTCGCGTATCGTCTCGCGAAGTCTGTCTGAAAAAATATCTGCCAGCACGGAAAGGCGGCGGGTTCTACTGATATCCCAGATATCTTCTGTTGGATATGCAACTATTACCAGGCCTTTTTGAATTTTTGTCGGTACGATTATCTCAAATAATTGAGCGGCGGGGAATTCGGGCGAACTTGATATTTTCTTTTTTTGAAGACCGGATCTTGAGGGCAGGGCGCCAAGATACCTAACTGCGGTTTCAATTAAAGAATCCATATCAAAATCGCCTACCACTGAAACCTCGAGTTTATCTTGTTTTAATGGAGTATCTATCCATGACCTGACTTGTTCAATGGCCAAATTTTTGAACAACTCGTAAGGAGGAAGACCGAAACGGCTGTCTCCTCCTGCCAGAAAACGCTTGCCTGAAAGAAGCATTGCACCGTCGATTGAGCTGGAAAGTTTGCGGTATTGTTGTTTGAATCGTTCCATGGATAGAGAATACGCTTCCTGCCTGTAAGCCTGGTCAACAATATGAGCATATATGAGCTGAAAGAGCAGGGGGACTTCTTCTGACACTGTTACGCCTTTGAAGAAAAAGCAATCTTCATCAAAGCCGAAACTAACATTTGTATTTTTACCGGCCATTGCTCTTTTTATTTCATCTTTATTAAGCGAACCCAAGCCGCTTTCATTAATCACTTTTTTACTCAGTTCAGCAAGCCCTGCCATATTGGCCGGTTCAGCAGATCTGCCAAAACCAAAGGAAAGATTAACAAGTACTTCATCTGCTTCAAAATCAGTTTGTTTTAAGTTGAGGCGGATACCATTATCAAAATCAATCTGAACAATACCAAGGTCGGATATTTCTGTTCTGTTAATAATTTTGCCCTTTTTCTCAGGTTCGGCAAGATAAGGAAAAACAGCGGGTTTTATTTCAGAAGGCCTTGATACTTTAACCTTGCTGCTTCTATCAAACACTTCACATATTATATCTTCAGGGGCGTTATCTTTTGCTGTAATTTCTGCATTTCCGGTTACCATTATGAGCCTGTGGTCAGATGACCAGGCATTTTTAAATGCGTCATGGGCGTCCTTTAAGGTAATGGAATTTATAATAGGAACAAGAAAATTTTTTTCCTGTTCAGGAGACATGGTAACTCTTTCATTGTTAAGGTCTTTAATTACAATGCGGGCCAGCATTTTGCTGTTTCTGGTGGGCATTTTTTTTACAGCATTATCCAGCATTGACAAAAAATCTTTTTTTACTATTTCAAGCTCTGATTTTACAAATCCGTATTTTAAAGTTTTTCTTAAGGTTTTTTCCAGGAGTGAAAGCGATTTTTCCCAGTTTTCCGGACTGGTTTCAGCAGAGATTTCAGAAAATTCTACCTGATAAAAACTGGTTCCTGAGCTGACAGAAGCTGAAGTAAATGGAGAGGTAGTTTTACTGACAATTTCATCAAGCCTGTTCTGGACTATCTGGTTTGCAATATTTTTTACAAGCTGCTTTTTTTGAAAAGCAACAGAATCGGGCTGTATGGTTTTCTTATTTATAACTTCTATTGTTACTGTTGTTTTTCCTGTTTCCTTTTCAAAATGATAGAATGTTTTGATTCCCTTATGTTTTATATGACCGATATCAGGACGTGGTTGTATTGATGCTTTTGCATATAATGATGAGAAATTTTCTTCAATGAGCTTTGTCGCCTGCTTTTGATCAAAATCACCTGCCATAATTAGAATCATATTACCAGGCCTGTACCATGTATCATAATAATCTTTTAAAAGATTATGGTCGGCATTTTTAATAATTTCTTCTGTTCCTATTGGAAATCTTTTAGATATTCTTGTTTCAGGCAATAAGAACTTCATAACTGAAACAAATGTTCTATATGATGCTGAATCGCGGGTTCGTTTTTCAGCCAGAATTACCTTCCGTTCTCTGTCAATCTCAGATTGCAGAAGAAGGGCGCTTTCTGCAAAGTCTTTCATTACGGTAAGTCCATTTTTCAGGCTTTTCTTATTGCCCTCCGGCAACAGCATATCATACACAGTTTCATAAAATCCTGTATGAGCATTTGCATCGTGTCCAAACTGCATACCTATAGACTGAAAGTATTTTACAAGCTCTCCTGGTTTGAAATGTTTTGAACCGCAAAAAAGCATGTGTTCAAGAAAATGCGATATGCCCAGTTGCTTGTCGGTTTCATAAATTGATCCCACCTGAACATTCAAATGCAAGCTTACCCTGTCCTTTGGATTGGCATTTTTCATTAATACATATCTGAAGCCGTTGGGCAGTTTACCGAATAATAAGGCCGGGTCAGGTAGAAGATCGCTATTTTCATGCGGCCAATCAGGATGTGAGTTGATGTTGGAATCAGCGGTGTTTACTGCCGATGAATCTATATTGGACGATTTTAAGTGAACACTTTTACTGCCAGACTGGCTGTATTTACAGGCTGGAGAAAATAATAAAATAAATATAATAAAGGCAGAAAGTGAAATCTTTACAGCATATGAGTTTAAGAGTTTTTTTAACATAAGACGAACTCCTTTAAAAACGGTTCAGGGAACAGGTTTTTTTTTGTATGTTTTTTTTGTGTTAGGGAAGCGCCGCTTTCCTAAATGCTTGACAGTGTAAGATTGGTGCGTATCATATCAGCATCCGAAGCGTGGTCGATCTTAACTTCAACCATAAACACTCGTTCGTTCGGGATTTCTCCTTTCCGGATCAAGTGATCCTTGATCTGTCTTGCCCGTTCTTGGGCGAGACGCCGCAGGCTGGTTTCATCGACCGCTATCTTTTCGATTAATCGTTGCCTGGCAGCGGCAATGAGAACCTCGGGCTCGATTTTTGGTGATTCGGACGTCTTTGACTCGATTTCAAATGATGTTTAAATGGGCGTATTGTTATTAAAAATCCATTTTTCAAGTATTTCAAAGACGAGCTCTCTTTTAATCGGCTTTGCAATATAATCAACCATGCCTGCCTTAAGGCATATCAGCCTGTCACCTTTCATCGCATTGGCTGTCATGGCAACAATCGGAATAGTGTCAAATCCCTTTTCTCTGATAACTTGTGTCGCTTCAATTCCGTCCATCTCCGGCATCTGAACATCCATGAAGATCAGGTCAAAATTCTCGGGAGATGTTGTATATTTTTCAACGGCCTCTTGACCGTTATTGGCCACCTCCACCTGATATCCGGCCTTGGTCAGCATCATCTTTGCAAGTTTCTGATTGATCACGTTATCTTCTGCCAAGAGGATACGCGCAGAATGCTTCATATCCTCTCGAATTGAATACTGAGTAATAATTTTCGGTTTTAGCTCTTTATCCTTCTTTTCGCCCAATAGTCTCTCTAACATCTTATATAACTTTTCCCTGCGAATGGGCTTGTTCAGGAATCCATCAAATCCTGCCTCTTCACATTTTTTGGCATCTCGCTCCATTAAAGAGGACAGGGCAATCAGAGGAATGTCTTTGATTTCGGATTTAAAACCATGAATTGCTTTTGCCACATCATATCCGCTTATGCCGGGCATCTGGATATCGCAGATACAAAGGTTAAAATGGTTTTGTTCCTCAATGGCCTTTTGTATAGCTGGTAAAACATCTTTCCCATTTGTCAGAGCAACTACATACATACCGACCGACTCTAAAATGTGCCTTAAAATATCAAGGTTGTTCCGGTTATCATCAACAATGAGAGCCTTCTTGCCGGAGAGTGATACAGAGACAAATTTCCTGGTTTCTTTTTCTTCAACCTTTCCAAGCCATGCGGTAAAGTGGAAGATGCTCCCTTTGCCAACTATACTTTCTGCCCAGACCCCCCCTCCCATGAGATCTGAGATCTGTTTGCAGATGGCTAAGCCCAATCCGGTACCGCCATATTTTCTTGTAGTTGATCCATCTGCCTGCTTAAAAGGCTCAAATATAGTGGACAATTTATCCTTAGGGATACCGATGCCTGTATCTCTGATTTTTACATGAAATTTTACCTGGGTCTCTTTTTCCTCTTCAATATCAAGAGAGATTTCAATTTCTCCGGCCTCGGTGAATTTGGGAGCATTGCCCATCAGATTTGTCAGTACCTGACGAAACCGTATTGGATCTCCCTTAACCATTGAAGGGATGTTGTCCGCTATGCGGCATAAGACCTCGACAGGTTTTGATTCAATCTTTGGGCGAACCATTTCACAGACATCATAGACCAAAAGTTCCGGATCAAAGTCAATCTCATCAAAATCCAACTGCCCTGCCTCGATCTTGGAGAAATCAAGGATATCGTTGATCAAAGAAAGTAGAGAATCGCCACTTCTTTTGACAGTGTTTACATAATCTTTCTGGTCTTCATCCAAATCAGTATCAAGCAGCATGTCGGAAAAACCAATGACCGCATTCATGGGTGTGCGGATCTCATGGCTCATGTTGGCCAGAAAATCACTCTTGGCAGCATTGGCAGCCTCGGCTTTTTGTTTGGCCAAATACAGATTCCTTGTGCGAGTTTCTAACATGTCTTCCAGTATTTTATTTGCTTTACGTTCTCGCTCAAGCTTTGCTTTGAGTATTTTAATTTCATCCATCACTAAATTGCCCTAATCATAGAATTGGATATGCAAAATACATTCACGAGCTCCATCTCGCATGCATTGTTGATGGCTATAAGATATTTTTCGGCCGAAATAATCGGCAACGCCATCCAAGAGACCTTCTACCAATTTGCATAACTTTCTTTCTGAGCTATAGTAGAGCTTTACCTGCCTGTGATTTACATCTTCAACTTTGATTATTGGTGGGTTGGCTCCTTCAAAAAGTTTCTTAACTTCTATGTGAATGACATCATTTACGCTTTTTAGAAATTCAATTGGTGAATTGATATTATCAAGAAAAACGGGATGCCTGTCCGCTAGAACAGGGAACATATATTTACCGAATTCGTAGACCAAATCGTCAACCGGCAGATTTGTTTTTTCAGAAAGTAAAGTAACCATAGCGAACAAATCTGAATCCGGGTAGATTTCGGGTCCTACAAATGGCGGAGCATCCAGAGAAAAGTGGGCTGCGGCATATATTTCCTCCAGAATTTTGTCGCCGAATTTGTCAACAATCAGGTTTTCCAAAAGATTAAAGATAACTCCTTTCATTACCATACCTCCTTACCAAATGAGTTCAGGATCAAAAAACATGTTTGCCGTCGATCGGGCGCGATAACCAAGAAGAAGCTACAACAGCTCTCAAAATATAACAAGAAGCTTCTTCAGATGAATAAAGTCTATCATATTCAAGCCTGTCCCCGATCCTTTTTCCAGCGGGTCATGCGCATTATGCCTTAGGAACGTGGACGAAATAACTTCCCCAACTATGCATCACAGCTTCAGGCCGCTTATCTCTGATATGCTCAGGCGATCTTTTCTGACAAAGCATCCCGGCAAGCTTTTTTATCTTGTGTATCTCTATTTCGGTAAACGCCATTTTCTCTTCCCTCGGTTCATAACACGTTGTTATCATTTTATAAGACACATAACGCTGATTCTTTTGCCCGCGCCATTCGCCTCTTCTACCTGGGAATAATGAATTATCTGAAAATCTATATAT
>Ga0255377_1070_pt1 | contig 20522 bp, 18 predicted proteins | sample ANMaggSeSYBR01G9_FD_182099 | JGI IMG/M metagenome (GOLD analysis project Ga0255377, IMG submission 182099) | Sediment cell enrichment communities from methane seep in Santa Monica Basin, California, United Staets - ANME aggregate JGI... | ecosystem: Environmental > Aquatic > Marine > Cold seeps >... | reverse complement strand
AAGATTTTCTTCGCCTGTGCAATTTAATCGAAGATCTCGAACAAAAAAGAAGATGCTGATGACAACCATGTGTAAAGAAAATTATGCCTATAGTGTAAAGTTAAATATGCCGTTTATGCATCTATTTGCCAATGTGCATTTCTTTACAGGTGCGCTGTTACCTCAATATACTTCGCATGTTATCTGCATATTTTCCTTGACAAATAAATTGTATCGGCATAATTACCTTAACATATTATTCCAGCCTATAATTTGTTTTGTGAAGGAGGATATGATGAGTAGTTATGACGATTCAAAAGCACAAAAGCTCAAAGAAGATGGGGTCTTAAACCTGAGACCTGAGCAGGTAAAAGATGAATTGTTTCAAAAATACGACTTTTTCGACCCTCGAGATTTGCTACAGGTAAAATACGAGATGATCCGCCGCGTACAAAGAGATAGTTGGACAGTCATGCAGGCATCAAAGACATTTGGCTTTTCAAGGCCATCGTATTATGAAGCACAGAATTCATTTAACCGGAAAGGCTTGCCAGGGTTAATTCCTATGCAAAGGGGGCCAAAATCGGCTCATAAACTTTCAGATAATGTTATGGAATTTGTAGAGGAGGCTATCGCCAAAGACAGCACACTTCATGCTTCCAAAATAGCCTTGCTGTTGGAAAAACGTTTCGATTTAAAAGTTCACCCCAGGAGCATAGAGCGGGCACTGGATCGAAGGAAAAAAAAGAAAAAAACCAATGAGATGTAACATAGACAAAAGCATCCTGAATGCACGATATGAGGATTTGCGAAATAATGTTTTGCATTCCTTTCCAGAAATTGGAAAACAAAGCCAGGGGCTTGTTCTATTCCTTCGGCAGGGTATGATCTGATCATTTAAAACGAAATGCCTATCTTTATATAAGGCAATCAACATTAAGGCAGGTATTCGAAAACACCGAGAGCACCAAACGTCAATATGCCTTGCGTGATTGAGCCATGCTTTTATCGCCTTTTCCAAATTTTCTGACAGCCTTTTGCACTGGTGACCGGCGTTCGGCAGTCTGAAATCCTCTTTTCCCCTTGACTTGACCATTTAAATTGACTACTATATTTTTATAAAGGAGGTGTCGTATGAAAACCATGGGAATAAGCCAATTTAAAACACATGCCTTAAAAATTTTAGACCAAGTTGCCAAAACACATGAAGTGATTGTTATAACAAAGCGAGGTAAGCCATTAGCCCAAATAATACCTTATCGCACTACTGATATAACTCCCAAGCCGGGCAGACTTTCTGATGCTCTTGTTTTTGAAAAAGATGTAATTTCACCATTGGGTGAGGACATGTGGGATGCCTGCAAATGATATATCTGCTTGATACACATACCTGGATCTGGTGGAATATGAATCCACAGAAGTTATCACAAAGGGTCAAAGGGTTAATTGGCAATGCTGAGATGTATGATGAGATACTATTGTCCGCAATTTCTCCATGGGAATTCAGCAAACTCCTTGAAAAAAAGAGAGTGGGAATTTCGTGTGACCCAGAGGATTGGATAAATACTGCTCTTGATATGCCAAAACTCAGGTTAGTCCCTCTCTCTCCTGTTTTATCATACCGATCAACTGTGTTACCCCAACCTTTCCATGATGATCCGGCTGACCAAATTATTGTTGCAACGGCAAGGGAAGAAAATGCCACGATATTGACAAAAGATGAAAAGATTCTTGCTTATAAAAATGTTCGAAGTTTTTGGTAATCATTAAAAAAATGGGTTAGGAACGTGGACGAAATAACTTCCCAAAGTAGGCGCACAGATTAACAAAACGTCTGAATGTGCTAAAATCTTGAAAGTTAATAAATTTAGAACTTCAATGATTAGATTAATGAATACAAACACTCTTTTTATTACAATTTATTTACTTTTATATCCAGTAATTGTGCAATCTACGACAGAAACCTCTTTTGATACATTATCTGTAGAAAAAGAGAAGCAAATAAAGGGAGAGATAATTGTTACTCTTCCTATAATTTTGAAAGCAATTAAACGAAGAGTTGAGTCTTCCAACAATAGAGTAGCGCGATAGAAGAATTGCCCAACAACCGCATACACTCTAAGAAGCAGGGTCAGGCGGCTGTAATATTTGTCAAGTTTGAGTAAAATTTAGCATTTACAAATGCCCGTTTCCCTGCTTTGCTTGTAGGTGAAGCGGAGACGATAGAAAAAATAAAATTTAAATGAGGAAGGCTGATGAAGAAAGAAATATATTTTTATTCGGAAGGTTTTAAAATCGCAGGAGATTTATATATCCCGGATAATTACTCTGAAGGAGATAAATTGCCGGCAATAATTCTATGTCATGGGTTTGCAGGGATTAAAGAACTTCTTCTTCCAGCATATGCTGAGTCCTTTGCAAAAAATGGTTTTATTGCTTTTGTTTTTGACTATCGTGGATTTGGGGATAGCGAAGGGGAAAGAGGTCGTCTTATTTCTCAAGAACAAGTAGTAGATATCAGAAATGCGATTACCTATTTGGAGACGGTTTCGGAAATAGATTCTGAAAAAATTGGCCTTTGGGGTACGTCGTTTGGAGGCGCCAATGCAATCGTAACGGCGGCTATGGATAATAGGGCTAAATGTTTGGTCGTTCAATTGACTTTTGGCAATGGTGAACGTGTGATTACCGGTGGTCAAAGCGATGAGGAGAAAAAGAAACTCCAAACGATGCTTACGAAAGCATGGCAAAGGGCAGTTACAAAAAATAAACCCCTGAAGTTATCAGTGGATCGAATACTGACTGATCAACAGTCAAAAGATTTCTTCAAAAACGCAATTGAAAAATTTCCGAAATTAGGAGTAAAAATCCCAGTTCTTACCCTTCAACAAACCATAGAGTATGCCCCGGAAAATTTCATCTCTGCGGTCAGGGTACCAATATTTATTGTAGCGGCAGAGAAAGATGCTGTGAATCCTCTTAAAGAATCAGAATATTTATTTGAAAAGGCCAATCATCCGAAATCGTTCTATTGCGTTGAAGATGCCACTCATTATGAGGTGTATGAAGGAGAAAAGTTTGAGATCACTTCACAAAAGCAAATAGAATGGTTTAAAAAATATCTGGCTTGATAGGGACGTGCCAGCACAGCCTCGCTTTATCACCTTTTTTTGCCTGTTTTGATCAGATATCTATCTTTTCATCTATTTCTATATTTTTTTCCCCCTGTCGTATGCCGGCTGCAACAATATCAGGGTCGTGTTCGAAGAAAAGTATCCATTTTTCTTTTAATGCTCTGTTTAAAAACTTTTCCTTTTCACCAACTATGGTTACAGGGTAGTTATCGTATGCCATATGCCAGGGGTAGGGCAGATGTGCTGATGTGGGAATAAGATCCGCACAAAAAAACAAGGAATTTGTTTTGCCTTTTACAAGCGGATGTTGCTGGCCGAGCGCATGACCCTGGGTTACAATAATATCAATGCCTTTAAATAATTCCTTTTGTCCTTCTATAAGTTTTAAAACGCCATATTCCTCCAAAGGCATAAAGTCTTCTTTCATATAGCTTGCCGCATCTCCGGCATTTGGTTTGATTGCGGATTCCCAATGTTCTTTTTGCAGATAATATGTTGCATTCGGAAAAGTCGGGACAGTTTTTCCTTCCTTTATAGACGTTGAACCACCTGTGTGATCAAAATGAAGGTGTGTAATAATAACATCTGTAATGTCGCTGCAGGTTAATTCATATTTTGCTAATGCCAAATCTATATCTGTCGAGGCTTCATCAATTTTGTATATTTTTTTAAGCTTTTCCGAGAACTTGTTGCCCAAACCTGTATCTACAAGAATTGTTTTTCCTTCACCTTTTATAAGAAGAGATCTTGTTGTCAATTGAATGAGATTTTTATTATCGGCAGCGATCTTCTTTTCCCACAAAGCCTTGGGAACAACTCCGAACATGGGGCCTCCGTCCAGTGAAAATTTGCCCATTTCAACAGAATAACATTCATAATTTCCGAATTTCATAATTTTTCTCTATACCACAAAAAGTTGAAAACCCGTTTTTTTCAACCGTGAACCGATAACTGTAAACCGTGAACCGCTATATATATGCCAATACGGGGATAAAAGTAAAGGCCATTATTGCCAAGGGGGCGTTTTGCAAAGGTCTCATTTTGATGAGCCGATCTATAGTTACTCGCTGAAATGATTCTGGACATTAATAAATCAGGTTGATATCGTGTCTAAAACTATCTCCAAATATCGGGTTGAACCTAAATAGAGGAATATAACAATGCACAGATTCCCACATCTTTTTGAGCCGTATAAAATTAATTCAGTTGGTCTTAAAAACAGAATTACCATGGCACCTCTTTTTACTGCTTCTGCCCACAAAGACGGAACTGTCAGCTCTTTGACATTGGAGCATTACAAAGAAATCGCAGAGGGCGGGGTGGGCATGATTGTGGTTGCAAATGCCATTGTTGATGAAAGCGGAGCTGTATCAAAATATTCTATCAGGGTTGATGATGACAGATTCCTGCCTGGTCTTTCCAGGCTTGCTGATACTATAAAAAAAGAGGGTGTGGCCGCAGTACTCCAGATTAATCATGGAGGACATTTTGCACAGGGAAGAAAGACATTTTCTCCTTCTTCTGTTTCCCTGAGCGATTTAAATTTAGGAGGACTGTATAAAACAGCTCTTAAATCACTTGATTTTCAGCAGCAGTTGGCTGTGTTGTCAGAAGCTATACAACAACACCCTAAAAGACCAAAAAAAATGACTGAAGATGATATTAACTATATAGTTTCAGCCTATGCTCAGGCGGCTTTACGTGCAAAAAAAGCAGGTTTTGATATGGTAGAAATTCATGGCGCAACCGGATATCTGCCTGTTCAGTTTTTATCTCCGAGAATAAACAACCGAAAAGATCAATACGGCGGTAATCTGGAAAACCGTATGCGGTTTCCTTTAGAGTTAGTACGGGCTGTAAAAGATGCTGCAGGGAATGATTTCCCTGTTGGATACAGGTTTCTTGCTGAGGAATGGATGGATGACGGCTTCCATTTAGATGAAGCAAAAAATTTTGCCCAAAGACTTTCCGCACTTCATATTGCTTATCTTTCCGTAACAGGCGGAACCTATGAATCCTTTTCCGCACCTGAAGTCAAAGAGAAATCACACGAACTAGGTTATATGGTTTATCTTGCCGGAAATATAAAAGAGGCGGTTGATGTGCCTGTAATTACTACCGGTCGTATTACTGATCCACAGTTAGCCGAAGAGATTCTTCGTAAAAAAAAGGCGGATCTTATCGGGCTTGCCCGCCCCTTGTTTGTAGATCCTAAGTGGCCAAAGAAGGCATATGAAGGTAAAGAGGAAGACATAGTTCCATGTAAAAACTGCGGGGCTTGTTTCCAGCTTGTGGTTTCTGATCGGCCTGCTCTTTGTGCTCAATGGGGCAAGGCAAAATTAATCGGGCGAAAAAACATGATAAAAGAAGTCCATAATCCTCGCAAGAAGATTTTGATTGCAATGGATGGATCGGAAAATGCCACCATGGCGGCTGCTTATGCAGCAGATATATTGGCGAACCGCACTGATGTTACTATTACTCTTTTTCATATTAAAACCGATGAATCAATCAAAGACGAAAGTGGAATAAAGGAGATGATGGATATTGCGCGATCAATTTTGATAAAGGCGGGTATCCCTGAAAAGTCGATAAATATTGAGATCCGACAAAAAAAGGCCGGTATGGGCAACGACATATTGAATGAAATAGTAGAGGCTGGCTATGGTACTGTAGTAGTAGGGCGACGAGGTGTTTCAAGAGCAAATCAGCTTTTGTTTGGAAGCGTATCAAACAAAATCGTTCAAAATACGAAAGATTGCATTGTGTGGGTAGTTGAATGAGTTCATCAGTTGCCATAGAAAAGATAGGAATAATAGGCGGCGGGATAGGCGGCCTGTTTTTAACCTCATATATTGTCCAAAACTGGCCTGACTATCCGGATATATACATGTTTGACCCAAGATTTGATGAAAGGGGAGAAGCGCGCACCAGCCGTACGTCAGGGTTTGTTTATCAAGGTTGGGCCGGGTCATACGGTATCCCGTTTGTTGATCCTTTAAGCGTTGTGCATAAAATTGATACAATAACATTTTATAAAGGCTCTAAAAGTGTCGAGACTTCCGACCCGCTTGGACGAAAGATCTGTATAATAAACCGCAATCCTGTCCAGAAGAATGGACGGTTAATTCCAAGTATATATCAGCATATCCAGAGTTATATCTCCAAGTATGAAAGAATACATTTTCTTCCTTTCAGAGTGAATGATATTTATTTCCCTCAGCGCCAGGGCTCGAACGGAAATTTTACAATCCTGTGTGATGATTATGACGGGAAGAAGCATCAGATAGACATTAACGGAGTTGTTTTTACTACACTGCCGTCTAAGATAAAGGAAATACTATCGAAAAAAATCGGATACAGGCCTCCAAAAACATGGCCGGGAGCTATTTTTGATGTTTCTCTTAAGAGAGGGAAACGGCTTCCCAAGTATCAGACACTCCATAAATTTTTTGTCGGGGGAGGGCTGATCCATACAATAGATTTGATACCAAGGCATGATACGCTTACGGTTATGGCTTTGGGAAAAGGCGCTACAATGCCGGCTTTATATCAGCATATCGATGAGGATCCTGATATACAGAGATATCTGCCTGAACATTGGAAAACCCGTATAGTTGAAGGCAGTGCAGGCAGCCTTGATATACCTGTCACTTCAGCAAAAAATGCCGTATCAGATGGTATTGCATGTCTTGGAGGGCATGTATTTGGAGCGCTGTTAATTAACGGCGGGATTTACACTAATCTTTGGGCGGCAGAACTTTTGGCTAAAGCAATTAAAAAAACAGGTTTCCAAAAGGATGGTCTTGAACGGATGTATTTTGCGAAGTTGAAAAAAATACTTTGTTTCCAGAATTTTATCGGAAAGTCACTTTATATGCTGACAGACAGTTTTATTCTTCCTTCTGCAAGCGTTTCTTTTTTTCTATTTCGTGAATTTACAAAGGAAAAAGAACTTGCTCCTGAAAAAAGGATATTGACCAGGTTTGCATGGGATCTCTTGATCGGAGAGGAGCCTTTTTCCAATTCTATGGTCAGAGCGTTTAAAGGGTTATTACAGAAAATTCGTTGATATGATAGCTCAATTTAGGTATTTCCTAATTTGGGGAATAGCTCCCTTTTTTTAAAGCAGTAATAAGTTCTTGCCTGGACCTCACAGGTTTGTTGAAAAGTGTGATAACTTTCCCCAGTTCTTCAAGGCTGTGTGCATCGCTTCCACCAACCTCATGGATAGAGTAGATACTTCTCCATTTGTTCAGAAGTGCATTCTCGCTATCGCTGTTTCTCCCATTACGGCTTTCAACTATTCTGCACATTCCGTCAGCAATCAGGTATTCCTGGGTTGGACGGCTATGACGGAATGGATGCGCTGCTATAGCGACACCTCCAATTGAATCAATCCAGCGAAGAATTTCTGTTGCAGAAAGGCCGGGCAATACTTTATCAAATGGCCCGAATAAAAGAAAATCGCCATCTGGAGTGAAATATTCTACTCCAAAAAATATACAGAGCCCATTAGGCTGCATACCTTCCTGCAGAAGATTTTGAACCTCCATGGTATTGTGATCAGTGATGCATACACCATCAAGCCCACATGCCTGCGAGTAATTAATTATTTCATCAAGAGTCAGTTTACTGCATGGAGAAATAGTTGAATGAATATGTATATCAATTTTCATAATTTTAATTAGTGCCTGTTTGAAAAGTATTTTTTTCAATACTGGCAATAGTTTCAGCTTATTTGTAAAAAAAGCCATTAGCCATTAGCTCTTAGCTAAAGGCTAACTGCTAAAAGCTAACTGCTAAAAATCTTCGATTTGAGAATAGCATATAGCTGACTATAATTTCAGGTATTTTGAGTTTTCGTTCATTTATTAAAAATGCTTCTTAAGCATATTGAAGTCAAACAGGATTTATCTATACAAACCTTGTAGATTATCGTTAATATCAATGGACAATAAGTTATTTTTAAACTATAATTATAAAAGTTATTTTGCCACTAAGACACAAAGTCTCAAAGCAAGGGCCGCATCAGGATCTCGGCACATTTCTTCGCAAAAAATCGCTCAACTTAGGAACGTGGACGAATTAACTTCCCAAAGTAGGCGCACAGATTTGGGTCGAATTTGTTTGATCTCAGATCACAAAAGTTGATGGAATAGCGAGCTATTTCAATATTTTTGGGATTTGAGATCGGACAAAGGCGGCCTGAAGCTGTGATGCATAGTTGGGGAAGTTAATTCGTCCACGTTCCTTAAGTTTTATAAGGAGTTTTTCTTATGCCTTCATATTGTATTTTGATACTCCTTGACGGTCTTGGTGATAGATCATTTTCATGCCTGGGATATAAGACCCCTCTTCAGGCAGCACATACACCACACTTGGATACCTTGGCAAGGATAGGCGCAAATGGCCTTTTCCATGCTGATAGACCGGGCATGGCTCTGCCCAGTGAAAATGCTCATTTCTCTCTTTTTGGCTACGAACTTTATGAGTTCCCAGGCCGGGGTGCTCTGGAGGCTTTGGGTGCAGGCGTTGAAATATCTGTTGATGATGTTGCTGTTTTGGCTCACCTGGCAAGCGTTAAAGTTAAAGACAACACGCTTATACTTCAAAAAGGCCGACCAGATGCAAGTTCTGATGTGATATCAGCTTTGATTCAGGATATTTTTCACTATGAATATGAAGAAATCAAATTTTGCTTTAAACATACCAGCGGTCTTAATGGAATACTGATCTTAAAAGGAACAGTTTGTCCTTATTTTACGGATTCCGATCCTGTTTTGGAGGGCAATTGTCTTATTGAAATTCAGCCGTTGCAAGATTTTGAAAAAGATCTTACTGCAATAAAAACAGCCGGGGCACTTAAAAAATATCTAATATGGTGCCATAAGAAACTGAGCGGAAATCAGGCGAACAGTATTAAAAATTTGAGAGGCGCTGTTCCGATTAATGCTCTGGTTACACAGCGTCCAGGGCGATTGAAGACTGTGCAGTCATTTAAAAATCGCTGGGGATTGAAGGGACTTTCTATTTCATCCGGTCTTTATATATTGGGGCCTAAGTGCTTTTCTCGGGATCAATGTAATGAAGGCGCGTGAAACAGATAATATCGAAGAAGACTTCGCAGAGAGACTTAAGCTGGCCATGGAAAGTAAAAACAAATATGATTTTATTCATGTACATACTAAAGCACCTGACGTGGCAGCTCACACAAAAAATCCTTATGCTAAAATTGCCGCCATTGAAGCGCTTGACCGTGGGCTTGGCAAAATTATTGACTCTTTGCTTAATGACAAAGAATCTCTGATAATCATTACTTCTGATCATTCTACTCCGAGTTCCGGAAAACTAATTCATTCAGGAGAACCGGTGCCGTTGTTAATTGTGGGTGAAGGAGTTCGCCGTGACTCTATAAAGTCATTTGATGAGGTTAACTGTGCCGGTGGGTCATTGGGGTTTGTACACGGCAAAGAATTTATGTATCTTGTATTAAACTATCTTGATCGTGCAAAACTTACAGGTTTGATGGACACGCCTGTTGATCAGGCATTCTGGCCGGGAGAAATCAGCCCTTTTCGGTTAGAGAATTAAAAATGGTAGAAACAGGAGTCATACACGGTCGTTTCCAAATATTACACAATGACCATATGAAGTATTTAATGGCCGGCAAGTCTTATTGCCAAAACCTTGTTGTCGGCATAACAAACCCCGATCCAACGCTTACCTGCGATGATAAAACTGCTCTTAGAAGAAGCAATCCATCAGCCAATCCAATGTCATATTATAGATATATCATAATAAAAACTACTCTTTTAGAATATGGCTTTGGTATTCAGGAGTTTTCAGTCGTTCCACTGCCGATCAACATCCCTGATTTGTATAAGTATTATGTTCCATTGGATGCCACTTTCTTTTTGACCATATATGATGAGTGGGGAGAAAAAAAATTAAGTATGTTTGAATCTATGAACCTGAAAACCAAAATATTTTGGCGCAGACCTTTAAGTAAAAAGGGGTTATCAGGGACCCTGATACGTCAATATATTGCTTCAGGACAGCCCTGGGAACACCTGGTACCACATACATCAGCTCGAATAATGAAACAGATGGGTATTGTTGAACGTATTAAGAAGTTTATATAACCATGAGGATTATTTATGAACTTTATAGCTGTAATTATTCTGATAACTATTATTGTTGACTTTGTATTGAATGGATTGGCTGATATACTGAATTTAAAGGGTTTAAAGACCGAGGTTCCGGAATCGTTCAAGGGTTATTATGACGCAGACAGTTATCGCAAGTCTCAGGAATATCTGCGTGTTAATACGAAATTTGGATGGATTACATCTTCCTTTAATATGTTATTAATCCTGATATTCTGGTTCGGGAAAGGCTTTCCAGTATTAGATCAATGGGTACGATCCTGGAATTTTGGATATATCATGACAGGCCTGTTATATATAGGTTTATTGCTTTTATTTAAAACAATTTTATCATTGCCTTTCAGCATTTATTCTACATTTGTTATTGAAGAGCGTTTTGGGTTTAATAAGACTAAATGGTCCACGTTTATAATGGACCTAATAAAAGGATTTTTGTTATCAGTCCTGCTTGGCGCACCTCTTCTATCAGGCATACTTGCTTTTTTTGAATATGCCGGGGCAAATGCCTGGCTGTATTGCTGGATAGCAGTAACAATATTTATGCTTGTTATTCAATTTATTGCACCAACATGGATTATGCCTCTTTTTAATAAATTCAATCCTCTTGAAGATGGAGACCTGAAAAATGCTATTATGTTATATGCGCGTTCTATAAAATTCTCCCTTGAAAATGTTTTTGTAATGGATGGTTCTAAACGTTCTGCCAAGTCAAATGCTTTTTTTACAGGTTTTGGCAAGCACAAGCGGATTGTTTTGTTTGATACATTAATTAAACAGCATACTGTGAAAGAGCTGGTGTCAGTGCTTGCACATGAAATGGGGCATTTTAAGAAAAAGCATATACTGCAGACAATGATTATCAGCATTGTTCAACTGGGAATAATGTTTTTTTTGTTGTCTGTTTTTGTCTCCTATCAGGGGCTTTTTGATGCATTTTACATGGAACAAAAATCTGTTTATGCAGGATTGATTTTTTTCAGCATGCTTTACTCACCAATTGAATTTTTTACAGGAATTTTAATGCAAATGCTTTCCCGTAAAAATGAATATGAGGCAGATAGATTTGCTGTGGAAACCACTCAAGATTCCCAATCCATGGCCGATGCATTGAAAAAGCTTTCAGTTCATAATCTTTCAAATCTTATCCCGCATCCGTTTTATGTTTTTTTAAACTATTCCCATCCGCCGGTTTTGAAAAGAATTGAAGAAATTAAGGTGGAAGGTAGAAGGTGGAGTTACTGATGGTCCAAAAAAATATCAGGCTGATTTCGTGGAATGTTAATGGGCTTAGAGCTGTGATGAAGAAGGATTTTCATAAATCTTTAAAGAATATGGATGCAGACATTGTTGCTATACAGGAAACAAAGATTCAGGAACCTCAGCTTACAGAACAAATGAAGAATATTGATGGCTATGAATCATACTGGTCTTTTTCCACTGTCAAGAAAGGATACAGCGGTATCGGGGTTTATACAAAGACAAAACCCCGGAATGTTAAATATGGTATCGGCGTATCTAAATATGATGATGAGGGCCGTATTATTGAAATGGATTTTAAAAACTTCATTTTTTTTAATATATATTTTCCAAACGGACAGATGAGCGAGGAAAGACTTGAGTATAAACTTGATTTTTACAGGGATTTTTTTGAATATATTGATGCTTATAAGGATAAAGGGAAATGTTTGATAATCACCGGCGATTACAATACCGCTCACAATGAGATTGATTTGAAACACCCGAAGGCAAATGAAAAAAGGTCAGGCTTTCTGAGGATTGAACGTGACTGGATGGATAGGATAGTTGGAAACGGCTATGTTGATACGTTCAGATATTTATATCCGGATAGAGTAAAATATTCATGGTGGACATACAGGTTCAATGCCAGGGCTAATAATGCAGGCTGGCGTATTGATTACTTCTTTGTAACGCAGAATATTATTGATAAAGGGTGGCTCAAGGAAGCATTTATTGATAACGATGTATATGGATCTGATCACTGCCCGGTCGGCATAGATGTGAAGATTTAGGTAGTTCCTGCAAAGTTTTTAACCCTACAAAATATGGTAACCGTTCACGGTTTACAGTTATCGGTTCACGGTCTCAAACAACCCGTTGAATTTACAAAGTGTCCCGGCTTAAGTTGGTAGCCCAATTTAGCCACTAAAACTGCTTTAAAATATAACTTTAGAAGTACAAAAACCACTTAAAATCTACAAAAAGTGTAGAAAATGCCATTTTTTTCCCATTTTTGATGGTCGAATGAGACCCATAAGAAGCTTGTTAGTCTCAATTGTCACTACACTAAAAAAATAACTTTAAATAATATCAAGTAGTTAAAAATGTGTAAATGTTGATCTGGAAGATTCCGGATAAACATTGGCATCCTTATTGCTGAAACAAAAAAAGAAAGAACGGAAAGTGAATTTAGAGAGTTAGGGATTTCCGTAATCCTCCAATTTCTAAACAACATTTCATATGAAACGTTTTACATATAATGTGTAAACTTTTCGTTTTTATGTGTGTAACAAATTTCCCATTTTGAATTCCAAACGTGAAACAGTCTTTTGCAGTTCAAGTTCATGAAAATTTTTTTCACGTTCAGTCCTTAGGGCTGTTAACCCAATAAACTTGCATACAGCAACAAGCAACCATTTTTTTAAATCACTGAATTTTCTCCGTGGCACAACTTTTGCTTTGTATTAAAATACAAAATCGGATTTTGTCTGAACATGAGTTTTCGTTCAGGCATTAATTAGAATTGCTGTTATTGTCCCTTTTGTTCTTGACTCTTATAACCGGTTTTGTTTATAGCTTTATGCTCACAACGCTGAGAGCGTGTTTGTTTTGCACCTTTTATTTAATAATAACAACAAGCTATTGATAATTTTTCCATGTAAGTCAAGGGGCGGAGCTATATTTGCGCATGGTGTGGAGATGATATCGGGAGGATGCAAAAAAAGGACTAATAATGATGGAAGCTATCACTAAGAAGAACAATGTGACATGGTTTAATGGTTATGTCAGCCGCGAGGATAGGAGAAACTCTCCATAGTCACAAGGGAGCAGTTATTTGGTTTACAGGCCTTTCGGCCTCCGGCAAATCAACCATTGCACACCTTAACTCGTTTCGAATGTCAGAAGCAACTGGGGCCAACAATTTTCATAGAGATCGTGGTACATTATGATATTATCTGATTTTCTTGTTATTGGCGCTGGAATAATCGGCATCAATGTTGCGAGGGAATTGAAAAATCTATTCCCTGACACAAGAGTTATTTTAATAGAAAAAGAGAAAGGATGTGGTGCACATGCAAGCACTCGCAATAGCGGTGTTTTGCATGCTGGTTTCTATTATTCCTCTGATAGTTTAAAGGCAAAATTCACGCGAAATGGGAACAAACTACTGACAGAATATTGCGATTTTAATCAGATACCAGTTAACAAATGCGGGAAACTTGTTGTAGCAAAGGACCTAAGTGAGCATCATAATCTTGATGAGTTACTCAAAAGGGGCAGAGCCAATAGAATTGAACTAGAAGATATTACCGAGGATGAGGCTGTTTCCATAGAGCCGAGAGTCAAAACGTGTGGGCGGGCTATCTACTCTCCGACAACATCATCAGTGAATCCTCATAAGGTTATGCGATCTATGGTTTGCGATGCCGTAAAAACGGGCGTCGAGGTACACCGTGGGGTTTGTTTTTTAAGGAAAACAGTACGCGGGATTCTAACTTCCTCTGGTACATATCAAGCTGGTTACATTGTAAACACAGCGGGCCTCTATGCTGACAGCATTGCTAGAGAATTCGGTTTTTCACGTAACTACCGAATCCTGCCATTTAAGGGGCTTTATTTATATTCAGATGAGCCTGTTGGTTCTATACAAACAAACATCTATCCTGTTCCGAACCTCAGAAATCCCTTTCTCGGTGTCCATTTTACCATAACGGTAGATGGCAATACCAAAATTGGGCCAACGGCTATCCCTGCTTTTTGGCGTGAAAATTATCATGGTCTTGATGGGTTTAATTTCAGGGAATTGGTCGATATCTTTACGAGGGAGGTTTGTCTTGTTGCATCCTCTACTTTTGACTTTAAAAAACTTGCTCTGGAAGAGTTCAATAAATACAGGCGATTGCGAATGGTATCTCTCGCTTCATCGCTAGTTAAAGGCGTAAAAACAAAGCATTACAAAAGGTGGGGGGTGCCCGGGATACGGGCGCAACTGGTTGATATTAAAGCTCAGAAGTTGGAAATGGATTTTGTCGTTGAGGGGGACAACAAGTCAATTCACATATTAAATGCAGTATCCCCTGGATTCACCTGCTCTATTCCTTTTTCGAAGTATATTTGTAAAGAGATAAATCAAAGGGGGAAAAATGAAAGTAGCGATTCTTGCAGGGGGACATGGCACTAGGCTTGCGGAAGAGACGGCAGTAAGGCCTAAACCCATGGTCGAGATTGGTGGCAAGCCAATTCTTTGGCACATTATGATGATTTATGCGCACTACGGGTTCAAAGATTTTGTAATTGCCTTGGGTTACAAAGGCGTGATGATTAAGAAATACATGATTGATTACTGTGCTCTGAGCAGTGATCTAACTGTGGATTTAAAAAACGGGGATATAACATTTCATGAAGGTAATAGATTGGACTGGAAAGTGCAGTTAATTGATACAGGGTTGCACACTATGACTGGAGGACGTATAAAGCGTCTCGCTTCCTATATCGGAAATGAGACTTTTATGCTGACTTGGGGAGATGGTGTTTCGAATATTAATCTGAATGATCTTTTGAAGTTCCATCGGTCTCATGGTAAATTGGCTACCATGACAGCTGTTCGGCCCCCGGCACGTTATGGTCATTTAGAATTTGACGGTAAAAGAGTGGCAGAATTTTCAGAAAAACCTCAAACTGGTGAGGGATGGATCAACGGCGCATTTTTCGTGATTGAGCCCAAAGTATTTGATTACATTGAGGGGGATGACACGCAATGGGAAAAGGAACCGCTGGAAAGGTTGGCAAAGGATGGAGAACTGATGGCCTATCGCCATAGCTCTTTCTGGCAGTGTATGGATACATTGCGCGAAAAACATATACTCGAAAAATATTGGCATTCAGGGAATGCGCCATGGAAAATTTGGAGGTGAACTATGCGTGTGTTGGTTACGGGACATAACGGCTACATCGGGACAGTGCTTTGCCCCATGCTCCTGAAACATGGTCATGAAGTAATAGGGTTGGACAATGATTTGTATGAACGGTGTACATTTTCTGGGGCCGTGCCCGATATAAAAAATATAAAAAAGGATGTTCGGGATATAAAGGAATATGATATTAGAGGATTTGATGCCATTATCCATCTGGCTGGTTTGTCTAACGATCCACTGGGAGATTATAGACCTGAGCTTACTCAAAACATCAACGAATCTGCGTCCATTCAACTGGCACGAATAGCAAAAGAGACGGGGGTTAAGCGATTCTTGTTTGCCTCTTCTTGCAGCAATTATGGCGCAGCGGGCGCTGACTTTCTTACAGAGGAGGCTCCAGTCAACCCGGTGACTCCATACGGTGTCTCCAAGGTCCGTGTAGAGGTAGCACTATCGCAGATGGCTGACGCAAACTTCAGTCCAACCTATCTTCGAGCATCAACCGCCTACGGCGTGTCACCGCGGTTGCGATTTGACCTGGTGACTAACAATCTCACCGCGTGGGCATTTACCACGGGTCGAGTGCATATCAAGAGTGACGGAACACCATGGCGCCCAATCGTACACATAGAGGATATATCGCGGGCGTATATCGCAGCGCTGCACGCCACCCGAGAGATAGTTCACAACGAGGCGTTCAATGTTGGTACTACTACGGAAAATTATCAGGTACGGGAGATCGCAGATATTGTGAACCAAATTGTTCCGGGATGCAAAATCGACTACGCAGCCGGTGCTGGCCCTGATAAGCGTTGTTACAGAGTCGACTGCAATAAGATTGCATACACGTTACATGAATTCAAGCCCCAGTGGACCGCGCAACGTGGAGTAGAGCAATTGTACGAAGAGTATAAGAGGGTTGGGCTAACCCTCGAAGAGTTCGAGGGGCCGAAATACATGAGAATTGCGCACATCAAGCACCTGATTGCAGAGGGCTTGCTGGATGAAAATTTACGATGGATAGCGCAAGAAAACTTTTGAGGGAAAGGGATATGAAATGATAAATACGAATTTTAGATGCCGCACTTGTCGGCAATCCGCTCTTGAAATTTTTTTGGATTTGGGAGAAACTCCCCTTGCGGATCGATTGTTAACAGCGGAACAGCTTAGCGAGGCTGAACCAAGGTATCCTCTCCAGGTGGCGTTCTGCCCAGATTGCGCTCTTGTACAGATTTTAGAAACTGTCCATCCGGAAGTACTATTTTGCGAGAAATACCCCTATTACTCCTCCTTCTCAAACGCCCTTTTGGAACATTCCAGAGACAATGTTTTGCACTTGATCAAATCATGCGATCTCAACGCAACCAGTCTCGTAGTGGAGTTGGCCAGTAATGACGGCTATCTCCTTAAGAACTACGTTGAAAACGGGATCCCTTGTCTTGGCATAGATCCGGCAGAAGGGCCTGCACAGGCTGCAGAAAAAAATGGGGTTCCCACACTAAGAACTTTTTTCACGAGAGAATTAGCCGAACAGTTGCGTGCAGAAGGTCGAGCTGCTGATGTTATTCACGCTAACAATGTATTGGCCCATGTAGAAGACACCAACGGCTTTGTAGAAGGTATCAGGATTTTGTTAAAGGACGATGGTATTGCTGTTATAGAGGTGCCTTACTTGAAAGAATTAATTGATCACTGTGAGTTTGATACGATTTACCATGAGCATCTTTGCTATTTTTCTGTAACGGCTCTGGACAATTTATTCAGAAGACACTCATTGTACCTGAATGAAGTGAAACCGCTGTCGATTCATGGCGGCTCGCTTAGGCTGTATGTAAGCCCTAATGAGGCGGTTGGTGAATCTGTTCGTTCACACCTTGCAAATGAAGTTACTCTTGGAATGAACAAGCTAACGTATTATGTCAATTTTGCTAATAAAGTTAATGAACTAAAAACTTCCTTGCTTGGTTTTCTGTACGGACTTAAGGCAGAGGGGAAAAGTATTGCAGCCTATGGTGCCGCGGCCAAGGGAGCTACGTTAATCAATTGTGTAGAAATCGGCAAAGAAATCATTGACTTTGTTGTTGACCGAAACACCCACAAACAAGGATTATATATGCCTGGCAAGCATTTGCCAATTTATGGGGCTGAAAAACTTCTTGAAGATATGCCGGACTATGTTTTACTGTTGGCCTGGAATTTTGCGGAGGAAATTTTGCAACAGCAGGCTTCCTATCGACAGAAGGGAGGAAAGTTTATTCTCCCTATCCCATACCCTACGCTTGTTTAACGGCTTTGTTTTTGCCGTGCGATTAATCAGCCGAAACCACTTCCTATAGTGGTATCATAAAAAAGGTTTTACCTTTACAGTTATTAATTTAGGAATGCGATTTTAAGATGAAAGGATCTTTCTCAAAAAATATTGACCTTTCGACAGGCGATGCATCGATAGACCTTGTGTGTCCGAGTTGCAATTTAAGAGGGATGTCAGTTTTTCATCAGGTGAACAACTTCCCTGTGCACAGCGTTTTGAACATGGCGACTCGTGAAAAAGCCCTTAATTACCCAACGGGGGATATCTTATTGGGTTTTTGCTGTAATTGCGGATTTATCTCCAATGTTACTTTCGATGATAGGATGCTCGAATATTCATCCGATTGTGAAGAATCACAGGGATGTTCGTCGACCTTTACCAAATTTTCGCATAATTTGGCAACTTACTTGATAGAAAAATATGACCTGCATTACAAAGATATTCTCGAAATTGGTTGCGGGAAGGGTGAATTTTTGACCCTGCTCTGTGAACTGGGTCAAAACAGCGGTGTCGGATTTGATCCAGCATATGTGAGGGGGAGGCATACGAGCAAAGCGGCTGATCGAATCACCTTCATACAGGATTTCTATTCAGCAAAATATGCTGCTTATCAAGCGGATTTCATTTGTTGTAAGATGACACTGGAGCATATTCACCGTACGGAACAATTCGTTCGTATGGTGCGGCAGGGCATTGATGGCAGGCTGAACACAATTGTTTTTTTTCAGATTCCGGACGTTACGCGTATTTTGCGTGACTGTGCCTTTGAAGATATTTACTACGAACACTGTTCCTATTTTAGTCCTGGATCCTTAGCAAGACTATTTAGAAAATGCCGATTTGATGTGATACACATGGCAACGGAATATGACGATCAATATCTCATCATTGAGGCCAAGCCTGCTGATTCGCCATTTTTGCCACCTCTTCAGATGGAAGACGATATTGAAAAACTCAAAAATTATGTGGAAGGCTTTCAGGCCAAATATCAGAGTAAGTTTTTTAGCTGGCAGAAGCGTTTGCAAGCAATTCGTGCAAAGGATCAGCGGCTTGTTCTGTGGGGCTCCGGCTCAAAAGCCGTCTCATTTTTGACAACCTTTCAAGTCTACGATGCCATAGAATATGTGGTAGACATCAATCCTTACAGATATGGATCTTACATGGCGGGAACCGGCCAGGAAATTGTTGCTCCAGAATTCTTGCGGGAATACAATCCTGACATGGTTATCATAATGAATCCCATTTACTATGATGAAATTAAACAGGATCTCAACAGGATGGGCCTGAATCCACATCTCGTGACACTATAATCGTTACTTTATAAGAAAAATTTCTATGAATAATAGACAATCCACCTGTGTATCAGATAATTGTCCTGTGTGCGACTCAACAGATATTGATATTTTTGTCGAAATAAGCGATGTGCCTGTCCATTGCAACCGACTGTGGCCGAGCCGCGAGGATGCTTTACGGGCTCCAAAAGGAGATATTCGATTGGGATTTTGCGTAGCCTGTGGACATATTTTTAATATCGCATTCAATTCCGATCTCATGAAATATAGTCAGGAATATGAAAATTCCCTGCATTTCTCCCCACGTTTCCAGGAATATGCCAGATCTCTGGCAACAAGATTGCTCCAGGATTATGATCTATATAATAAGGATATAATAGAGATTGGTTGTGGCAAAGGTGATTTTTTAATGATTCTTTGCGAGCTTGGACAGAATCGCGGAATTGGCTTTGATCCAAGCTACGTGCCTGGACGAATTCAGAATCCGGCTAAAGGCCGCTTTACTATCATCCAGGATTTCTATTCAGAACGTTACGCAAATTATAATTCGGACATCATATGCTGTCGACATGTACTAGAGCACATCCGGTTTCCTCGTGATTTCTTGAACTCTGTATGTCGTTCTATAACAAGACAATCCGGCACGGTTGTATATTTTGAAGTTCCCAATGTAATGTTTACCTTGAAACATCTTGGCATTTGGGATCTGATTTATGAGCATTGCGGCTACTTTACTCTTCGTTCGCTTGCGCATATATTTGATGCCTGCGGATTCCATGTAACAAGACTGAAGGATGGATTCGAAGGACAGTTCCTCTGTATCGACGCTTTGCCGGTAGAAGGTCTATCACATTTGGAAGAGAATAATTGCAACAGTCCTGAAGAAACAGCAGATTATGTCTCGGCATTCGCTGATAGATATAATAGCAAGATAGAAGAGTTGAAGTGTATGCTGGAAAGGATGCAAGATAAGAAGCAACGGGTTGTAATATGGGGAGCAGGATCCAAGGGAGTCACCTTTTTGAATACGTGCAAGTTGCAGGACAAGATTGAATATGTGGTGGATATCAATCCAGCTAAACACGAAATGTATATAGCAGGCACCGGCCAGAAAATCGTCGAGCCAGAGTTTCTCCGACAATATCGTCCCGATACTGTTATAGCTATGAACCCAATATATCTTAACGAAATTCAACGAATTATATTACGAATGAAATTATCTTCCGCTCTCATCTCGGTTTGAACGAGCCCTAACCGGATAGGCATAGGGAATATCTCTCTGTATTACTTTGCAAACACCTGTTTTTTTGTTATGTGCTGGCAGAAGCCATGATATGTAACTTGTTGAAACTATTGACCCGCACTGTTTTGTGGGACTACTGCCTTGCAAGATGTCTCCCCCAAGACATCCTTCTTGTAGAAAATATCATACACATCAGACCGGAAACATGATATGCGGCTTAACTATTTGTTATTATAGTTAC
>Ga0255377_1060_pt1 | contig 22596 bp, 19 predicted proteins | sample ANMaggSeSYBR01G9_FD_182099 | JGI IMG/M metagenome (GOLD analysis project Ga0255377, IMG submission 182099) | Sediment cell enrichment communities from methane seep in Santa Monica Basin, California, United Staets - ANME aggregate JGI... | ecosystem: Environmental > Aquatic > Marine > Cold seeps >... | reverse complement strand
TAATTCAAACAGGTTTTGATTTGGCGAAAGATTATTGTGAAGAACATTCTATTAAATACGACTTTATTGTATTTTTAGATGCTGATATGTTAATATATGATACTAATTTTTTTGACAAATTAATTATCGAATTTGAAAAAAATAAGCTGCTGGGTATAGCAAGTGGCGCGATTCAAATTATGGATCTTTCAGGGAATTTAAGAGATGGGAAGCGTCGGACCGACACCATTTCGGGTGGTGAAATGATGTGTAGAAGACAGTGTGTTGAGGATATTGGTGGAATCCCCATAACTTATTTCTGGGATAGCGTAACGAGGGTCAAAGCAATACTAAAAGGATGGGAAATAAGACGATTTAATGAAATAAAAATAATACAAACAAGAGCCACATATACTGCTGAAGGATCTAAAAAAGGTTATTATCTAGCAGGTACTTATGTATATTACCTGAACTACAATCCATTTATTGTTATCATAAAGGGATTAATAGATTCTCTTAGAAAACCACATTATACAGGTATATCATATTTATCTGGATATTTTAACTGTTGGATACGAAGAAAAGATAAAATAAATGATGAGGAAATAAAGAATTATTATTATTGGTATAAATTTCGAGAAATATGGCAATATTATTTTAATAATTAAGATGAAATATATGATATAAACAATATAGTTTCATAAATATTAGTTATAAAAATAAGGAGTTGGAATAATTATGGAAAATTCAGTCACTATACTAAGAACAAATGGTTATAATGATATGAAGCCAATAATTTCTAAAGCAATAGAGAATATTGGTAAATTAAAATTACCAGATGGTTCCAGGGTTTTAATCAAAATTAATTTATGCAGTTTTAGAGCTCCCAGTTCTGGAGCGATAACCCACCCATTATTTCTCGATGCTCTTCTTTGTTATTTTAGAAGTGAATTCAATGATCTTGATATTACTGTAATAGAAAGCGATGCAACAGGATCACTACCGGATGTAACCTTAAAGTGGTTTGGTTTTGATAAGATCTTAGAAAAATGGAACGTTAAATGGTATAATCTGAGTCGCAATCCCACGATTAACAAAAAAATAAAGGGATTATATTCAGAAGAAATGGAGATATCTGAAATATTTGGTCATTACGATTATTTTATCTCTGTATCAAAACTTAAAACGCATTCAATTACAAAATTGACTGCTGCATTGAAAAATCAATTCGGATGTATACCATATAAAAGAAAGGTGATATTCCATAAAAACATTCACAGTATCATTGCTGATGCAAATCTGGCAATGACCCCTGATCTTTGTCTCGTAGATGGGATAATATCTATGGTGGGGGGAGGGGCAATATTCGGAGTGCCAATAAAATCAGACATTTTGATTGCAGGTAAGGATCCTGTTAGCGTAGATGCAGTTTGTGCTAAAATACTTGGTTATAATCCACGAAAGATAGAATATATTCAAAAATGTAGAATGTTAAAAGTTGGAAAAGACAAATATATATTAGCAGGGGATATTAAAGACCCCAAAGAAGTTCAAATCAACAGAGAATTTCCATTTTATAAAGATGCTATGATCAGTCTGGGTCATTATATTCAAAACAGGCATAGTGTGATCAGTTATTATAAAAAATTGCGTATATGAGGTATAAGAAAAAATATGAAAATTGGTATTATCGGGGCTGGAATTCAAGCTAAAGCTGCTCACTTACCTGCTTTTTGCAGTCTTCAAAATGTAAAAGTAGCAGGCATTGCAGATATTGATGAAAATGCAGCTGAATCACTTGCAGAAAAATTTGGAGTCCCTCTTATATATACTGATTATCATGATATGCTTGATGACTCAAGTATCGATTTAATATCTATCTGCACACCGCACCACCTGCATAAACAAATGTCAGTAGAATGTGCTCTTGCTGGAAAACATGTCTTAATCGAAAAACCGATGGCAACAACAGTAAATGACGCGAATGCTATCATAGAAGCTGCTAAAGATGGGGGAGTTAAGTTGTGTGTAGTGCAAAATTATAGATTGTTCCCTTCTTTGAAAGAAGCAAAGAATAAGATAGAAAATGGAAGGATTGGTGAGATTATAACAATTCATGGACATAGCCATGTATTTATATCATTTGGGTCAAGATCTGCTGCATGGCTCATTAGAGAAGATAGCGCAGGGGTTATTGAAGACGCAGGTTGTCATCTAATAGATATTGTTCTTTATCTAAATAATTTTGAGAAGATAAAAAGCATCTATGCAACCGGAGGGAATTTCGGGGGGCATAATGATTTGATCCTGCAGTCGCAGATAATGATTGAATTCGAAAATGGTTCTTCTGCAGCCCTGGACATATCTGGATTAGCTGGTACTAAGGAAATAGCAGGATATGTTCAAGGTACAGGAGGTCTACTTCATCTAGATGTTAGAAATGACAATATTCAAGAGATACACCAGTACAGCACTCCAATTGATGATTTGATTTTTACATATAATAAATTAAATAAAATAGCAAAAGGAGCGATAAGTGGCAGTTATTTTCATGGAGCAAAAAGCAATTATCTTGAACTAATAAAGCAATTCATTAATAGCATTGAAAATAACACGAAACCACCTATAACTGGAGAAGAAGCAAGAATGACGGCGATGGTGATAGAAAGTGCTCTCAGAAGCATAAAAGAAAAAAGGCAAATATTTGTAAAGGATTAATTATTAGTATTTCGTCTTAAACGAGGTATGTAATCTGAAAAAGTCAAGTTAATAGAGGTAATAATAAAAATGAATGCAGTTTTTTCAAAACGTACATGGATTTTACTCTGGATTTGCTTAATCTTACTTAATGTGATAATGCGAATTCCATTGACACCCCATGAAATTGGTTACGATTCATTCTTGATACACTTTGTTGCAGATTCAATATCAACATATGGTCATGCAAAATGGTGGATCCATCCACTTTCAATAGTAGGTTTATATCCATTTTCTATGGCAAGTGCCCTGCCTTTTTATTTATCTGGGATATCTCAGGTCCTGCCTCTGGCAATGGAGCAAGCAATGTGGGTTGCTATGACGGCAATAGGGATTTACAGTTCATTTACTGCATATTTAATGGCTGGAGCAATAAAAGATGATAAAATTTTTAAATTCATTACAGCTCTTGTTTATTCAACATCAACGGGAATACTAATTCTAACAACATGGAGTGCATCAGGAAGAGGATTACTTCTGGTATTTTTACCATTATTCATCTATTTCTTAATAAAATCTCGCTTTTCTAAATTGAAATATATTCTATTTACAGTTGTTTTATTTATATTTCTCTTAGCAACCCATAATCTCTTTTATTTCTTGATTCCGATTTTTTTAAGCTTTGTGATCGCTCTAATAATTAGTAATATTCAAATTAAGTTATCAAATTATTATGTAGGTATTGTATTATCAATATTATTCATAGTTTTATATATGCAGCTTTCCGTCGAAAAGGTTGCAATGGATACATTGATTTATAGTTATGCACGATATATAGGAGTATTGGGTATTTTCGTAATAGGAGGTTTCATCTTCATTCTTTTCAAAAAAAATAAAACTTTTGAAGAAAGTTTTATCATACTGATTTTATTATTCTTTGTGCCTCTTCTGAGTATTTTAGTGTATTCCAAATTTTTCATATTGCCTTTTGCAGCATTGCTAATAAGCTATGGTATTGCAAACCTGGTCAGAATATCTCAAAACAGGAAAGGTGCACTTTTTGTTATGGTTATCTTTATTATACTTTCGATTGGTATAGCAGAGTTTTATCAGTTCGGTAGAACTAATATTGAGGATGAAAATCAATATAGCCAGTTTTGGGCAGAAGAAAGTACTGTAAATGCTGGTCTGTGGATAAAATCATATACAAATAAATTAGTATATGCTGATAGTGCTTTACTTAGCCTAAGAATACTTGCTTATTCGGGAGCAACTATGCTGAGTAATAGTAATGTCGTATATCCTATTCAGGATAATCTGGAAGATTTTAATCTGTCGAAGCGATCACCATTTTCGACTTTATTCTATAGCGAGGGCCCTTATCATGTTGATAATCAAAGTGGATTTAATCAATGGGTTTGGTACAAACTAAGAGATGAGGGTTTAGAAGGTAGATGGGGGTGGCTTGCTAAAGCTTTTGACATAAACTATTTTATCAAGAATGAGAAAATTGTTTCTGCATTTTCAAGTTCATCTGAAATTCAAGACAATGATAAGGTATTTGATAATGGAGATATTAGCATATGGAATTTTAGGTGGTGAACTACTTAACGGCAGATAATAAATAGTCCTTTGACAATATAAGGATATGGTGAATAACATGTCCAGTTCAAGGACCCAAAATAACGCTGTATGTCCAAAACCAGGTATTGACCCTTTAATCCACTGATTTTTTAAATACTATTTAAACAATATTATCATTGGTGATTAATATGGGAGCACGAGGTCCAAAGTCAAACGTTACGCCGGCACACCCAACCGCAGCAAAGCACCGGGGTATAACGACTAAGATTAATTACGATGCTGGTTAAATGTGGACAATTATATTTATCTTGAAATTATTACCAATCTACTTATAGTGTTGCTTTTCGATTTAAAATAGTGCCAGTTACCCTCTAATTTGGGCAGTGTCCTACGATAGACCGCATAACTTAATTATATCGTATTTTAGAGCAAATCGCTGTCGGATGATTCCATCGATCAAATATTCATAAAAAAATTAAAATCGGCATTAGTAGCCAGAAATAGCTGTTTGATTTAACAAAACAGTTTATTATGCGGTCTAATCTGGTACACTGCCCTAATTTGAAGTGGATACCATATATTGATTGTTATGTTATTTTGGAATCGAAATACTAGTTTTAGGATAGCCCGTTAGCCAATCTCTTTTCACTGCCTATTTTTTTGTAATATTTCCTATATTTAACAATTCATTGTGTGCAATATCTTCCCAGTCGTATCTTGATGCTACTTGAATCCCATTATTAATTAAATTACTATAATTAGGGTAATTTTTAATGATATCGGCTACTCTTTTTGCCATTTCTTTAACATCTCCGATATTAACTTTGATAATAGCATTTCCAAATATCTCATCATACACTGGCTGGTCATACGCAACCACTGGTAATCCGCATGCCATAGATTCTGCTATCGCAATCCCCCAACTCTCATAATAACTTGGAAAAACAAATACTTTAGAGCTTTTCATAAGTTTATATTTATCTTCCTCTGATGTCCAGCCTTTTGATATTATATCCAAATTATTCATCTTGGCTGATCTCTCTAACTCTTTTCTTTTTGGACCATCCCCAATTAAGCACAATCTTGCGCCAGGAATTATTTTAACCACTTCTTTCCATACTTCTATTAAATCATTTATTTTCCTTGGAATTAATTGTCCGAGAAATACACCGTCATATTTTTTATTATCGACATTTATTTCTAATATTTTTTTAAAATGAACACCATTGCCAATTACTACTACTTTTTTGGGATCAAATCCTCTTTCAATGAAATATTTTTCCGTGGATTTTTCTACAACAAATATGAGGTCGTAAAACCTAGCAAGAACTATAGAAAATTCCCAACCAAACTCAGAAATAATTCTTCTGAGTTTGCCTCTTTTTTTCAACTCTTCTATTCTTAAAAAAGGAGGGCCACCATGAAAAAATACAACAAGCTTCGCCTTGCCTATAAATATTAATGTAGGTACCATATTTTCTGCCATGAAATTAGGGGCTATAACAGCATCATATTTTTGCGTCCTTAATTTCAGAGATAATATTGTGCTTTTTAGAATCCTCGACACTTTCACAATAAATCGTTCTGTTCTATGATCTAATAATGTATAATATGTTATAACACGTTTACCTGAACGAGGAACTATGGATTCTTTCGCCACTTCATATCCAGCTTTAGACATTAAAAATATTACTTCATTTGCCGGAATCCAATAATTCGAAACGTCAAGTATATGTTTAGCACCACCTCCCAAGACGCCTATCAGCTGATTAAGAATTATAAGTATTTTCAATCCATCACCTTGTTCATTAATTTCATCATACTCAACTTTTTCGCATTTCTGCTTAAGTAAGCTACAATTTTCGTCTTCTATTTTCATCACCTAGCTGTGGTGTCTACAGATACGTTTTCACATTTATTTGATACTTCCACTCACCTATTTTTAAGCTATAATCTGTATAAAAAAAACTTTATAGTATGTTATTGGACACTATAGTTCTTCACATTAAATATTGTTTGGAGTGCACCCCCCAATTCCAGACGACTAGTTAACTTGACTATGTCACATTAGCTTCCCTCATATAAATATTATCGGTTGATCACACAATTAAAATATCTATAGCGTTAATATTGGCTTGGATTTACCATTATATGCATCAGCAAACTGCTCCCATGCTCATTTCTGCCCTTAAAATAGCTTGAAGAGTAAAGATCAATTCACCAGATTGTTTAGTCGACTCCAAAACTTCAATAAAATCTTCCAGAATACTTATTCTCTTCATATCAGCAATTGGTATAGCCAGCCCCCTTCTAATTTCATGGTATTCTTTTCGGAATATTGGAAGATCCTTCACAAAGGGGCTCAGAGAACGTCCAAGATCTTCTATGTCAAGTAAAATTTCTTTCAGGTAGGTCTCATTCCATAAGTTCGAGAGAATTGCCAACAAATCTCCAAATTGTTCCATTTCACGATTAATTTCCGACCTACCAGTATGCTCGTGTATAGCTTTTCTTGTTTTGAGATGACTGCTTTCCAACCCGCAAGACCTTTTCCATATCTCGAACTATGACAAGGGGTGACCCATATGTTATTTTGAATTCTTATAGAAGCGGATTTACATGATCTTCAGCTTCAGAAGGTATTAAATCTGCATCGATCACTATGTTATCCAGTCCTTCTTGTAACACGAAAACTACTCTCCCGCCTGCCCTATGAGTTCCATCCATGTGGAGAATCATACATCCCTTGCGTTCAATCGATGCCTGTATTTCTTTCAACTTATTCTTATGAAGTTATTTGAAAAGCAAAAGGAAGTCAAGGCTCCGGTTCGATATAGTCCCTGTTGAGAGGTATATGCCTTTTGTATTGAAAAATGCACTTATTTCATGATGTTTCATATCCAAACGCCAACGAAGGAGCCTAATTAGTAAAAATGAAAGCCGCTCTTGAACTAACCGATAAAAAGTATGTTGCGAAGCCATTAAAGAGAGTATAGAGAGCGAGTAATCGCTCTTTCTTATTCGGCGACTACGGCACAAATGGTGTGGCTATGTTCGCTTGGCACTGGCTAAAGGAATTCAACGGCGGGTACATAGACGGTCAGAACATAATGGATACCTTGCACAACATGCCACCTTCGTCATGTGGAGTATCACCAACACCAACACCAGTCCTATCTTCGATCAAGACCCATGTTTTGAATCGGGGACTGCTTCATGGCTGTTCTATACGAGTGGTACAGGGACTTCCAGTACAGTATCTCCTGGCTATGAAGGAAGCAATACGGCCCAGCTTGCTTTGAGCAGTGGCAGTTTGAACATCCAGATGTATCAGGAAGGTATAGCCCTGGAACCAAACACCCGCTATCGGCTGAGTTTTGCAGCATATTCAACGACGGGACATGACGTGACTGTGAAACTGTTAGAGCATGTTTCGCCATATACTGCCTATGTGCAGACTTTACAGCAAATCTCGATACGAACTGGCAGACCTTTACAACTGAATTTGCCACAAGTGGTTTCACAAGTACAGTGAGCGATGGACGTTTACAGTTCTGGCTTGCACCATTTGCGGCATCTGGAGACAACTACTACATTGATGACATCAGATTGGAGAAGGTAAGTGCACTTGAATTACCAACCATATCAACTCATCCTGCGGACCAAACCGTTGTAACAGGTCAAACCGCAACATTCAGCGTAGTAGCTACCGGGACTGCACCATTAACCTATCAGTGGCAGAAGAATAGTGTGGATATCCATGGTGCAACCAATCCATCATACACAAACCCAGCAACCATCTTAGAAGATAGTGGTTCAACGTTTTGCGTACAGGTGACAAAACCAGCAGGCAGCATCATGAGCAATGCAGCAACATGCACTGTGGGCGCACCAGCACCGGTTCTATCGGTAATGTACTACTTTATGTCTGATAATGTGGTTTTAAAAAATCTACCCAATTTAAAGGGGTATCTTGAATGTCTTCTTTAATTGATAGAGTCGTTTTATTTTTATCCTGCTTCATGGAGGCTGTCCTGTAATTCAAACTCCAAAGAAAAGGAAGATGGATTAGGCCCTTAAATCGAAAAGTAAGCAAGAGAATTCTTACTAACAGTGATTGTTGGACAGCCTCCATGAAGTTCCTATATACTTGGAAAAGCTCATATATCATATCTACTCGATCGATCTTTTTTGTAAAAGATTTTGTTTTCTTCATCAAAATGCTTTGGGAATCTCTTGCAATCCCATTAATATTTTCAATCTGTTACGTCTGAATATCATTAATATTACCTTCGCCCACAATCCATTGGCGATTTATTTTGACCAATTTGCCACCACTTTTTGTTTTAATCAGTTGGTAACTATTCAGCCCTTCTCTTATTTCGCCTAACTCATTCAGTTTCTTCAAAGGCTGTCCAGTAATTCCAAATCCAAATAAAAAGGAGACGAATTGGAGCTTTAAATAGAAAAAAAAGCAAGAAATTTGTTACGAACAGTAATTATTGGACAGCCTCTTCAGTTCTGAAACTAAAATATTCACTTATACACTATCCATAAATGGAAAAAATGGCTTTCCATTGAAAACCGCTCAATTGAGAAGTATCAATTTACACTTGAATTTAAAAAACTGGTCTCGAAATTTGATTTTATTTTTGTGAATAGATCAGTGTACCATAAAGTATGGATACAAGAATAATATTATTTGGCTTTATTCTCATAAAGAATTACCTGATCATGGCCCCAACCTATAGAGATTATATCATTGTCCTCATCCCCATCTATATCCACTACTACAGCCCCGTCATGATGCTCATCTCCGGTATAGACTACATGCCTGGTCCAAATAGTTCCTTGACCATCACCATTTTTAAATATATAGAGATTCGCGCTCGAAGGATTCGCCATGTTGTGCTCACCTGCCACGATGTCCGGATTACCATCATTGTCCATATCTGCAATATCCAAGCTCATAGGCCCTATTATAGTTGCAATCACATGTTCTGTCCATGTTGAAGTCGCCTGATTTCCCTGCTCATACCATGCTAGTTTTCCAGGTTTGTTGATTGCTTCGAAGCCTACAATTGCGTCCAGCCGTCCGTCACCATTGATATCGACGAGCCTGTTCCGATCAGGCGATTCACTGGTTGGATCGAGGGTAAATCTTTTCCACGATCCACCATCATTACGCAACCATTCAGTCCCAAGCAACAAGTCAGGGTCGCCATCTTGATCAATATCACCAGGACTTAAAGCTTCATCCTGCGAGGTTAAAGATATCCGGCGCCATGACCACGTTTCATTTGAAGAATCTGAAGGTACTGTGAGCATCTGTATTCCTTTTTCGGCAACATGCCATGAGAGTGCTACTTCTATAGAATCTTCACTCTTAAAATATTCAACTGCTACTCCCTGCAGGAAGTCACCATCACCTTGTTCTATGTTGTTTAGAATTGTGAATGTTCCTTTTCCATCATTTTTTGCCCATACGAAAACCGAACTGGGGTCTGACCCTTTCCCTGTTGTGCCTAAAATATCGTTATCACCATCACTGTCAAAGTCATAAATAGAAGCCATGTTATTAAAAGTGGATCCAATAGTATGGCGCTCCCAATTGCCTCCAGGAAACCCAGGGTTCTTGTACCACCAAGCACCTGTTATGATGTCCTTTTTTCCATCATTATCAATATCAGCTGCTGTAATAAAAATTGTTTTCCAGGGCTTATTTTGATCAATTATATGTCGTTCCCAACTATCTATCGGGAAGTCAATACTAATACCATTGTTTTGCCAGATATCGATACTTGGCGTATTCCAGTTATAAGGCTTGCTCAAAATGTCAATGTGTCCATCACCATTAAGGTCTCCTACTTTTGACTCATGATTCCCAATACCTTCTGAAATCAACTGTGTTTGAAAATTACCATTCCCGTTACCTAAAAATATCCACATTTTAGCATCCGGATTGCCACTATCTAAACGCATTTCCCCAACAAAAATATCAAGATTTCCATCACTATTAAAGTCAGCAATTGCAAGGCTGTGCCCATGATCCACATCAAAACCTAAAAGGTCATGACCTTCCCAACAACTTGGCTCTGTAGGTTCACCTGTACATTCATACCATTTTAATCGACCAACTCCATCTCCAGGTACCATAACAACTTCGAGAAGCCCTCCCATTTTCAGGTCACCAACGGCGATCCGAGACTCTTTTTGTTGATCATCAATCAAATAAGCAGTATAATCAGTTCCGCTAATATGCTTGAACCAACGACCTCCACCAAGCAAATCAATCTTTCCATCGTTGTCTATATCACCCTTGCTAAGTCCCTCCGCATGGGTACCACCCGACCATATCTCTGTGTAGGACCATGGCTGAGTAGTTATTGGGTCTGAGGGTATATCAACTATGAAAAGCTTGTTTGCATTTTGATTCCAAAAAACTAATTCATCTTCTCCATCGCTATCAAAGTCACCGAAGATTTGGTCATGATGCTTATTTGCACCAGAGTTTTTAATTTCATGGCGCGTCCATGGTGTAGTCGAATCATACTTTGGAAAAGGATTTTCCCACCACCATACTTTATTACTCTGCCAATCTCCTCCGAAGACTATATCTAAGTCTCCGTCTCTATCGATGTCATGATACGCTCCACCTGCCTCAATGGGCAGGAAAGTGTTGTCTATAATATATTTTTTCCAAGTATTATTACTCTGACGATACCATAGTAACGACGGCCCGGTCACCCTGCTGCCGATAATAAAATCATTTAGACCATCTTTGTCAATATCTAAAATAAGAGAAGCCGTTTGCTCAGTTGAAGGACCAGGCTTAGGTATGTCACCTTTTATACTTGACAAGTAATTCCATTCTAATGTTGATGATGTTTTTGTTATTGGATTAGATGAAGATATGAAATAATAACCTGATCCCAATAAAACAATTCCTAAAATTGTTATAAACGCAATTTTGTTTATCATTTTCTTTCTCTTTAGTTACATTATCCTCAATAAGTCAAATAAATCAGTAACTAGAAGTCACATCTGTTCAAACTACCATCATTCTAATGAATACAACATCGGTATATAAAATTATCGATGCGTTGTATTTAGTGTAACCCCAAAAAGATTTCGCATTGAACTCTTTTCGAGACTATACAGAGATAGTGTTAATGTAGAAAGACATATAATACTGTTAATGTAGAAAGACATATAATACTGTTAATGTAGAAAGACATATAATACTGTTAATGTAGAAAGACATATAATACTGTTAATATATAAAGATATATATCCATTCTCGATATATCCATTGATATTTCTAAGGAGATATGACTAAAAATGAAATCAATTATCAATTTTATGCTATTGTTTATATTGGTATTTGCTGGAATAGATATGGCAAGCGCTTCCGAAGAATTGACTTTCGAACGAATGCTTTTCGTGAATGATTGGGAAGGTATGTTAAGTACAACCTCAAGCATAGACAAAATCATAAACGATGCAGCTTATATAAATGCCGATATGATTATGGTTTCAGTACCGAGCCAATATTTTGAATCAGCCAGAGACCCTACTAAAAGAAGCTGGGATTATAGAGCTGGTGATGTTTATAATGGTATGTCAATGCTTGAATACATTATCCAACAAGCCCATGCGGAAGGAATACAAGTTCATATATGGACTGGTATTAACATAGTAAATTCTGAACGCAAAGCAGAACACAGGCTTTTTGGACCATCTGCCGGATACCTTTTTAATACAGTTGATCCGTACGGAACAAAATATACAACTATACCCTACCGTCAGGACATTTCATTCAGTGGATTACAGGATTATGAAATAGGTTTATGTACATGGGTGGCAAAAAACTATCCAATGCTGGATGGTCTGCATATTGAAGAACCGCTTTTATTTGAGTATTCATATTCTCCCCCAGTACGCCAGAAAGTCCAAGCCAAGTTCGGTTATGATATACTGAATCCGGGAAGCAGAACAGTAACTCAGGTAAGACAGGATATTACAAATGTACAAAAAGATTCATGGAATGAATTTTTTACAAGGCTAAGATCTTCTATAAACGCCAATAAAGCTAATCCGAATTTTCATGTTTCTGCAAATCATTGGTCAGTCATGTACAATCCAAATAGACCTTATGGATTAGACCCACAATATTTAGCTGATAATTATCTGATCGACTTTTTTGTACCTCAGATCGGCGGTAATGATTTGAATTATTTCAGGTATAAAGTAGAATATGCTACAAATGCAATTACATCCATTCCAATAATACCAGTAGCATTCATGTATTATAACGAAAATACAAACTTTGCCAAACCACCGAATCCTGCATTTTTTGATGAAGTTAGATACGCATGCGACTACGGCGCAGATGGTGTGGCTATGTTTGCCTGGCATTGGCTAGAGGAATATAACGGCGGGCACATAGACGGTCAGAACATAATGGATACCTTGCACAACATGCCACCTTCGTCATGTGGAGTAGTATCACCAACTCCAACACCAACACCAACACCAACACCAACACCACCACCAACACCAACACCAACACCAACACCAACACATTAAGAAAAAGAAAAATAAAAATAATTATATATAATTATATATAAATAGATCTATAGTCAGACACATTTATACCACACCCTATAACCACCCCACACCATCACCAACACCAACACCAACACCAACACCAACACCAACACCAACACCAACACCAGCACCAGTCCTATCTTTGATCAAAAACCCAGGTTTTGAATCAGGAACTACTCCATGGCTGTTCTATACAAGTGGTACAGGGACTTTCAGTACAGCATCTCCTGGCTATGAAGGAAGCAATACGGCCCACCTTGCTTTGAGCAGTGGCGGTTCGAACATCCAGTTGTATCAAGCAGGGATAAACCTGGAACCAAATACCCGCTATCGGCTGATTTTTGCAGCATATTCAACGACGGGACATGATGCGACTGTAAAGCTGTTAAACCATGTTTCGCCATATACTGCCTATGCGCCGGACTTTAGAGCGAATCTCAGTACGAACTGGCAGACCTTCACAACTGAATTTACCACAAGTGGTTTCACAAGTACAGTGAACAATGGACGTTTACAGTTCTGGCTTGCACCATTTGCAGCATCTGGAGACAACTATTACATTGATGACGTCAGATTGGAGAAGGTGAGTGCACTTGAGTTGCCCATCATATCAACTCATCCTGCGAATCAAACCGTTGCAATAGGTCAGACCGCAACATTCAGCGTAGTAGCTACCGGGGCTGCACTATTAACATATCAGTGGCAGAAGAACAGTGTGGATATCCCTGGTGCAACCAATCCATCATACACAACCCCGACAACCATCTTAGCAGATAGTGGTTCGACGTTTTGCGTACAGGTGACAAATCCAGCAGGCAGCATCATGAGCAATGCAGCAACATGCACTGTTGGCACAATAGCATCTGTTCAACCTTCAATTGTGAACCCGGGTTTTGAATCCGGGACTACTTCATGGCTGTTCTATACGAATGGTACAGGGATTTTCAGTACAGCATCTCCTGGCTATGAAGGAAGTAATACGGCCCAGCTTGCTTTGAGCAGTGGAGGTTCGAACATCCAGTTGTATCAGGCAGGGATAACCCTGGAACCAGACACCCGCTATCGGTTGAGTTTTGCAGCATATTCAACGACGGGACACGATATGACTGCAAGGCTGTTAAAGCATGTTTCTCCATATACTGCCTATGCACCGGTCTTTACAGCGAATCTCGGTACGAACTGGCAGACCTTCACAACTGAATTTACCACAAGTGGTTTCACAAGTACAGTGAACGATGGACGTTTACAGTTCTGGCTTGCACCATTTGCGGCATCTGGAGACAACTATTACATTGATGATGTCGGATTGGAGAAGGTCGATGTAACTAGCATCCATGATTAAAAAAACAATGATGGTGGTGTGGATACTAACGATTTATCGATAGTATCTGCCCACATGGGTGAAATTACGACATTCCTTTATCTAAACTATGATGGATATGTTGATATTTTTGATAACTTTGGTATGAAATAACATGTCATGAGATTGTCGGAAAAGTACCTGAAAAACGTCTAAATTGAAACTTCCTGAAATATCGTTAAAACTAAATCACTATGCTGCACCCGGTCAAGTTTAGACAGTAAAGCTAAAATATTCGAAAATTAGACTTTTCCGACAATCTCGTCATAATTAAATCTGTGAATTCTACTTTTTTTGATTGTATTTGAAAAAAAGAAAATGTAAAATAAGATTAAGCTAGATAACATGTAAAACTGAAAATGCAGTAATTATTTATTATCAAAAGACCTTTCATAAATTATACATCAAGTCCTTATTGTAGCTTTGTTATACTAAGATACTACAATTCAGCCAAGAATATCAAGAATCTCTCGACTTTTGTCGGGGGCAGTGTCAGGTGTGCAATAGAAATGATTGAAGGATCCACAAAAGAAGTAATTGTTATTATTTGCTGTGATACGGAACCGGATCAACCACAATATGGTGGTTTAGATTATAATGTGCATTTTGGAAGGCATACATGGAGGGGTATAAAGAAAGGTATTCCCAAAGTGAAAGAAATTATCAAATCTATTGAGGATGCCGAAGGGCGTAATGCCAAAATAACATGGTTTCTCAGATCAGATGATCAGATGAATGAATTATACGGGGATCCGGCATGGATGGTAAGAAATTTCATGAGTCTTTGGAAAGAACTTGAATCCGAAGGGGATGAAATTGGCTGGCATCCTCATTTGTGGAGATGGAATGAACGCATTGAAAGCTGGTATCCTGAACTGGAAAATAAAACATGGATTGAAAATTGTATGGAAGAAGGATATAATAGATTTCCTAAAGAGTTCAAACTAACCAGTAGTAGAATGTGCTGGAACTTTCATAACAATATTACAATGAATAAGATAGATGAACTTGGATTAAAAGTAGATATTTCAGGGATGCCGGGGCAAAGATCTATTAAACCTGCATATGAATCAGCAAATTATCTCTCATATGATTGGGAAGTTACCCGGGAGCAACCATATTTTCCATCACAGTCGGATTATCGTAGAGAAGCAGATATAAATGAGCAATCGCTGAACGTATTAGAAATACCTCTTACAAATTTTGAGATTTCATTACAATGGCAAATTAAAAGAGTTCTAAAAAAGTTATTTAGACCTAGTAAAGGATATCCAATCGGAAAAAGGAATCCTGCCAAAATAGTAAACCATCCAAAAATTTTTAAAAAATATATTTTAAAAAAATTCTTGGAAAGTAAAGAAAATAATTGCACTGTGCTTTTGGTTTCTTATTTCCATGCAGACGAATTATTAGGAAAAAGGTTAAATGTATCGACCAACTTCGAGAATAATTTAAGATTAATGTCTGAAGCATCAAAAAAGTATGATGTCCCTTTTAGGTTTCTCACTGCAAGGGAAGCAGGCAGGGAAATAATAATATGAGAGTTCTAAGAAATATAAAGAGGATGTTATTGTATATTGCAGAATATATTCCAGTGCCGTTTGGAAAAATCAGAATGCTTTTCTATAGATTGGCGGGATTAAAGATGGAAAATGGAGTTTCAATTGAGTATGGTGTACAAATAAATGGTAGTTTTGAAAATATATACCTTAAAGAGAATGTAGAGATTGCACAGGGTGTTTATTTTCATGCACATGATATGATAAAAATTGGCAAGAATACTGCAATTTCACCTTTTGTAAAGATAATTACAAATCAAAATCCCAGATTAGAGATCAATAAATTAAATAAATTTTATACATCTTTTACGAAACCTGTTATTATTGAAGACAATGTCTATATCGGGACTGGTGCAATTATTCTACCAGGTGTTACAGTTCATGAGATGTCAGTTGTGGGGGCTGGAGCAGTGGTTACAAAAGATGTTCCGTCTTTTACTGTAGTGGCCGGGGTTCCTGCTAAAGTTGTGAAGAACTTTGTCAGAAAGGATATGATGTTTAATGAATGATGAAAATATTGCAGAATGGAAAAATGGAGACTTGTTCCAAAATGATGCATACGCCAATTTATATGCAAAGCACCGGAAGTATACAGTAATGAATATCTTGGGAAATCCCTGTTTTTTAATTAAAAGACCACTCTTTGGTATAGTCAAAGCAAATATATATTTTTGTGAAGGTGATGCAATTGAATTGATTAATGAGTGTTACCGCATTTCCAAGGAAAAAAATATTCCCCATTTTGAAATACGTACATCAATTGAAAATGACGTTTTCACGCGATTTCCATGCAAACAAAGAGGTACTTATGTAATAGACCTTCATGACAATAAAGATATCTTATTCTCCCGTATAAAAAGAAAAACTAGACAAAATATTCAAAAAAGTCCAAAAAAAGGCGTCCATGTAAAGATAGTAACCACTATCAAAGACCTTGATAGATGGTGGGATCTATACACATCCACTGCTAAACGCAAAAATTTTACTTATGAAAATTATGACTTAGCAAGAGATGTACTATTGCATGAGAACTTGTCTAAATTATGTTTGGCAGAGGTCGATGATGAAATCGCTAGCGGGTGCATATTACATTGTGGAGATAACACAGTTCTTCAATGGGTATGTGCCACAGATATAAAATTTTCCAAATATAGAGCAAGTGATTATCTTACCTGGAAGATGATCGAGTGGGCAAAAGAACAAGGATTCTTATATTACGATATGGGTGGTGCATTACCTCTTCGTTATGATGATGCAGGAAATTGTATAAATAGTGGAACAGACAAAGGACCAACTGTATTCAAGAAGAAATTCGGTGGAGATTATAGAGATATTTATGAGTATCAAATAATTACCAACAAAACGAAATATATAATTATTAAAGCACTTATTAATGCTCGATTCAAACTAATAAAACATCTGTAGTATGATAATTGGACTGAAACGAAATTCTGCTGTGAAAACAACATACATCTTTACATATACCTAAAGCAAGTCCATGGGATAGATAATGTCAATGAAATTAAATAATTATCTATTGTATTCTATGATATTGATGTACATAGTACTTACTATATTTGATATCGTGTGGAAAGAATTGATATTATTAACTCTATTTATTTATATTTTCATAAACATTTTACATCTAAAACCTCTTGCAATTGTTGATGATATTAAAGACCTCACGACATTTCCGCTTGTTTCTATAATAATCCCTGCATGGAATGAAGAGGGTATAATAAGGAGAAACATAACAAACGTATTGAAATCGACATATACTAATTTCGAATTAATCGTTGTAGCTGGTGGAGAAGATAAAACATTTCAACTTTCGAATAACATTACTAAGATAGATAATAGAATTAAAGTAATCAAACAGGAACCTCTGGGGAAAAGTGCTGCTTTAAATAAAGGTTTGAAGGAGGTAACTGGCGAAATAGTCGTGTTTCTGGATGCTGATAGCTTGGTTGATGAAAACTGGCTAAAATACTTAGTTAAGCCAATAATTAATAGAGAAGCCAACATTACAATAGCAGATTTCAAACCTTCTATAGAAAACTGGGTAACAATATGGTATTCTTTATATCATAGTTATTTAAGAAACGTGGCGGATAATAAAGGTTTTTTTGGTGGTTCGACGGCATTTGAAAAGGCTGTTTTTGATAATGGAATAGTACTGGATGATAGAGTCATTGCAGATGATTATTATTTAAGTATTCTCTGTGGAGAAAAATATAAAATAAAGTTCGTTAAAGAAAGTATATTAATGACAGATATTCCAAGCACTTTGACTAATTTTTTGATCACTGGAGTAAGATGGGTTCGGATATTATTGCATACGACATTACTTTCTAATAATAGAAGAATAAATGTTATTTTCTCTTTATTAAATGCAACCTATTTCACGTTGGGTATACCTGTCTGGTTTTTTCTCTACTATATAGTAGGCAAAGAAGGCTCATTTATCTTTTTGAAAGTATGGTTCAGCTATTTTTCACTTCTAATTCTATTAAGTGCTATTAAACCTCTCGCGTTATACAGAGTTGATGCAAACAGCAAATGGTTAAAATATGGATGGGTTGCTTTAGTTTTTCCAGTTTTCGAGTATTTATTATACTTTTATGCGATGCTTACATATAAAAAGGTAACACCATTTTTTAAAGGATCTAGGAAACTTTAAAATATCTGATTCAATATTATCTTATTGACTTTTTGAATAGTAGATATGATAAATTATTTGATATTTCTGCAAAATGGGTCTGGAGATTAGATGAAGGAAAATCATATGAAAAACAACAAACCTCGAGTGAGTATAGGGTTGCCCGTCTATAATGGGGAAAATTACCTGAAAGATGCAATAGACTCGATCTTGTCTCAAACATTTACTGATTTTGAATTAATTATTTCTGATAATGCCTCCACAGACCGAACACCAGATATCTGCCAGGTATATGCTGTTAAAGACCCACGAATACGTTATTATCGAATTGAACAAAATCAGGGTGCTGCCAGGAACTTTAATCGTGTTTTCGAACTGTCTTTAGGAGGATATTTTAAATGGGCTGCACATGATGATATTATAGCCTCAGATTACATTTCGAAATGTGTCGAAGTGCTTGATAAAGATGAATCCATTGTTTTATGTAATTCAAAGGTAAAATTTATTAATAACTATGGAAAAATTATCGAAGACTACAATATTTCATCAGATAAAACTAATTCACAAAAGCCGCAGGACCGATTTGGCTACCTTATTTTATTTGATCACTGGTGTTTCGATGTTTTCGGATTGATAAGGTCTGAAGCTCTTAGAAAAACATCACTAATAAAAGCATACCCAGGATCAGATAGGGCTTTGTTAGTAGAACTGGGTCTAATCGGTCGATTTTATGAAATCCCCCAATATCTTTTCTTTAACCGGGACCATTCAGAACGATCAATCAGGGCACTTTCGGACATCTACTCACGCGCTGGTTGGTTCGATCCGTCAAAAGATGGGAAAATCGTACTACCAATCTGTAGGATATTTTTCGAATATTTGAAGTCAATTAATCGATTTTCTTTAGGATTGTATGATATGATATGTTGCTACGGACATATGGGTAATTGGCTCCGGTTTTATTCCAAAAAAATGGTGAAGGAACTTTTAATAACAATTGAATACATGTTTAACTCTACAATAAGATATAAGAAAGTAGAAAAAAATAAAAAATAAAAAATAATTATACCATGAGATGATTTTAATGAAAGTAGCAATTCTTGCCGGTGGATACGGCACACGCTTAGCAGAAGAGACAGAAATAAGACCAAAGCCCCTGGTAGAAATCGGAGGAAAACCGATCCTATGGCATATTATGATGCACTATGCTCACTATGGCTTTAATGAATTTGTTATCGCCCTTGGATACAAAGGTGAAGCTATAAAGAAGTACATGGTAGACTTCTGTTCTTTGAATAGTAATCTCTCCATTGATCTTAAGTCAGGTAAAATAGAAGTTGAAGATGGATATAAACCGGATTGGAAGGTCAAACTTATTGATACAGGGACGAATACTCAAACCGGGGGCAGGATTAAAAGACTGGCGCAGCACCTGGGTAATGAGACATTCATGTTAACATGGGGAGATGGCGTTTCTGATGTGGATCTTAAAAAGCTTCTGGCATTTCATCGCTCCCATGGAAAGTTAGCTACTCTGACAGCAGTAAGACCTCCGGCGCGTTACGGTCACCTTAGATTTGACGAAGATAGGGTAATGGAATTCACCGAAAAACCTCAAACAGGTGAAGGCTGGATAAATGGAGCTTTTTTCGTCCTTGAGCCAGGTGTTTTCGATTATATTGATGGTGATGATATAGTATGGGAGAAAGAACCGCTGGAACGATTGACCAAAGACGGACAATTGATGGCATATCGACATACATCATTTTGGCAATGTATGGATACATTACGTGAGAAATATATACTGGAGAAACTCTGGCAAAGTGGAAATGCGCCATGGAAAACATGGGAGTGAGAAAATGCGAGTATTAGTAACAGGACATAATGGATATGTGGGTTCGATCATGATGCCCATGTTAGTAAAAGCAGGATATGATGTTGCAGGACTTGATTCCAACCTGTATGAAGAGTCAACCTATGGTCTGGAAAATGAAAAGCTGGATTTTCCTGAAGTGAAAAAAGATATACGAGAAATTGAAGCTAATGATCTAAAAGGATTTGATGCTATAATCCACTTAGCCGGTCTATCGAATGACCCGTTGGGTGACCTGAATCCGGATCTAACGCTAGAAATCAACTATAAAGCATCTCTGCAAATTGCTAATTTAGCTAAAAAAGTAGGCGTAGAACGCTTTATTTTTTCATCCTCGTGCAGTAATTATGGGGCAGGTGTTCAAGATTGGCTGGATGAAAAATCATCCTTTAATCCGGTTACACCTTATGGCACATCTAAGGTTCTGGTTGAACAGGAAGTAGCTAAACTGGCAGATGATGATTTCAGCCCGACTTTCTTGCGAAGCGGCACTGCATATGGTGTCTCACCTCGCCTGCGTTTTGATCTGGTATTGAACAACCTGATAGCATGGGCATTTACCACAGGAAAAGTTTTTCTGAAAAGCGATGGTTCTGCATGGCGTCCTATTGTACATATCCAAGATATGTCCCTTGCTTTTCTATCTGTTCTAGGTGCTCCTCGCGATCTGGTCCATAATGAGGCGTTCAATGTAGGTCGCACTGAGGAAAATTATCGCGTACGTGATCTTGCAGAAATTGTTGCAGAAACCGTGCCTGGCAGTCAAATCGAGTACTCTCAAGGGGCAGAGCCAGATAAGCGTAATTATCGTGTGTTATGTGATAAAATATCTCAGACGCTCCCAGAATATAAACCTCGATGGACTGCAAGACAGGGAGCAAAAGAATTGTATGAAACTTATAAAAGAACTGGACTACGTCAGGAGGATTTTGAAGGGCCACGATACCGCCGCATAGACCATATTAAGCAATTGTTAAGTAGTGGTCGTTTAGATAATACCCTTCGCTGGACAACAAAGGCATGAAGTCAGGAGAATCAAATTATGAGCTCAATATCAACATGCTTTTCCTGCGGAAATAGTGAACTTAGATCTATCTTGAATTATGGTCAAACACCTCTTGCGGATCGTCTACTTACTAAAGAACAATTAAACGAACCTGAATTGACTGCTCCCCTTGAGCTGGTTTTTTGCCCTGAGTGTAGGTTAGTGCAAATAACTGAATCTGTATCTCCGGAAATTCTATTTTCTAAAGATTATCCATATTTCTCTTCAGTTTCACCGGCATTACTCGAACACTTTCGTAAGAGTGCAATGGCAATTATTCAATCACAAAAACTCAAATCTAATAACCTGGTTATTGAAGCAGCAAGTAATGATGGCTATATGCTGAAAAATTTTGTTGAAATGGGTATTCCGGTGCTTGGCATCGATCCCGCTCAAGGGCCAGTCGAAACTGCTCAGAAAGCTGGAATCCCGACCCTTTGCACTTTCTTTGACAGGGATTTAGCAGGCCAACTAAAGAAAGAAGGTCGCACGGCAGACGTTTTCCTTGCTAATAATGTTCTTGCTCATGTTCCGGATCTCAATGGTTTTGTAGAAGGAATAAGAACGCTATTAAAGGATACTGGCATTGCTATAATGGAGGTACATTATATCGCTGACCTGGTTGACAACCGGGAATTCGACACAGTGTATCACCAGCATCTATGTTATTTTTCAGTTACTGCATTAGACAATCTGTTTAGAAAGCATAGCCTTTTCTTAAATAAGGTTGAGCGTATTCCCACATACGGTGGATCATTGCGTTTGTTTGTAGAACGCAATGAAAATGTGGGTGAGTCTGTACGATCACTAATGGCAGAAGAGTCAAATAAAGGAGTCGATCAGATCGATTATTATTTGAATTTTGCAGATCAAGCTCATGAAATTAAAGATTCTCTGGTAATGCTTTTACATGATCTGAAGCAGGATGGTAAGACGATAATAGCATATGGAGCAGCCGCTAAAGCTGCAACATTTTTTAGTTATTGTGGAATGGGGAAGGATCTAATAGATTATATAGTTGACATGAACCAGTTCAAACATGGTCGCTATATGGGTGGCAACCACCTTCCTATACTACCAACATCAAAATTAATTGAGGAGATGCCAGATTATGTTTTGCTCCTAGCATGGAATTTTGCTGATGAGATTTTAAAGCAGCAGAGAGCATATAGAGAAAAGGGTGGTAAGTTTATCATTCCAATCCCCTATCCAAAAATTGTATAATTCATT
>Ga0255377_1058_pt1 | contig 22781 bp, 22 predicted proteins | sample ANMaggSeSYBR01G9_FD_182099 | JGI IMG/M metagenome (GOLD analysis project Ga0255377, IMG submission 182099) | Sediment cell enrichment communities from methane seep in Santa Monica Basin, California, United Staets - ANME aggregate JGI... | ecosystem: Environmental > Aquatic > Marine > Cold seeps >... | reverse complement strand
CTATTTATCCAGAATAAATTAAAAAGTCACCAGATATCTTCTTCATTCGGAGGCGTTCTAAATGTCGAAAAAGAGAAATCAATTAAAAAAACCAAAAGTAATAGAAGAAGAGCTCAATACCATTTTTTTTACAGAATTCATTGAAAAAACAGCTAAAAATACTAATTTCATCATATGAAATCGAATAATAACTACTTTAGTGATGTTTTGAATACTAACTTTTGGGTTTGGGGTGCAAGACGATAGATCATTTTTCTTTAAGATTTTCTCATAATGCAGAAAATCTGGTATTTCTGGGACCACCGGGTGTGGGAAAGTCACATTTTGCAATTGCTATGGGAATTGAGGCTGTGAATGCTGGTTTTAAGGTGTATTTTGTTAATGCAGGTACCCTTGCCGAGGGGTTGAAAAATGCAAATATGAAAGGGATACTGGATAAGAAGCTGAAGGTTTTGGCAAAGTATGATGTGCTGATCATTGATGAGATAGGGTATCTACCGTTTGATAGTGAAGGTGCTCATTGTTTTTTTCAGCTGTTTCAAGAAGGTATGAGGAGATTGTCGGAAAAGTCTAATTTTCGAATATTTTAGCTTTACTGTCTAAACTTGACCGGGTGCAGCATAGTGATTTAGTTTTAACGATATTTCAGGAAGTTTCAATTTAGACGTTTTTCAGGTACTTTTCCGACAATCTCATGAGAAGAGTTCTATGATTTGTACTTCAAATATGTCGTATGGTGAGTGGGGGGAGATATTCCACGACCATGTTATTGCTGCGGCGATTCTGGATAGGATATTGCATCATTGTACGACTGTTAATATTAAGGGTGAAAGTTATAGGATTAAGGAACGTAGGAAGCATGGTTTGACGACTATGCAAAAGTAGAGATTGTTTTGGAAGTTTGAAGGAAACGCGAAGGATAATAATATATATATTGGTGGTGTATTTTTAAACCGCCACAATTGGGGGATTTTAACACGCCGTTGACAAAAGACGAAAATATGAAATGAATCAAGCTTTAGTGTGTGAAGATTATGGACTAGAACAACAATTTCCTGAAATATTATTTCAAGGCAAAATAATCATTATTTAGCAATAATTATATTTTAATATAGAAAGTTTTATTTTATATTATAATCATTAAACTTCAGAGGAGTAATACAATGAAAAATCAGTCAGTTAAAGTTTTTGATATTGCCGATGACGAATTTGCTGACACGCTCATAGGTTTGGGGTTAAAAAGGAATGTCGCTAAAACGCTTACATTTCTTAGAACAGGCGAGAAGGTAACCTCACGTGATATCGAAATTGCATCCGACCTGAGACAACCTGAAGTCAGTACTGCAATGCGTGAACTTCATGGTCTCAAATGGGTAATTGTCAAAGAAGTGAAAAAACCTGGAAAAGGCAGACCTTTTAAGTTATATCAGCTGGATAAGAATATAAATACAATCATTGATCATCTGGGGAAACAGAAAGTGATGGAATCCAAGACTATGCTGGAAAATATCCAGAAACTGAAACTAATGAATATGTCCAAAAAATGATTTCATCACATCAAAGTGAAGATAAAATATAACAATGGATAGCTGAATTTCATAATATAACATTAACCAAAATAACAATAACTGGGGTTATGATTCCTGGTTTAGTTAATGTTATTGAATTCCTGTATCACATCTTTTCCTTCAATAAATACGAGCCCATGTTCATCGGCATACTTCATGGCTCCCTCTTTGGACAGTGCCAGACCGTTCGTTCCATCAAGCATTTCACATATGGCCATGGCAGGGATAATACCTGCAAATTCTGCAAGGACCACTGATAGTTCTGTCTGCCCGGCACGCTTGTTGACCAGGCCATCTGCAGCCCTCAACAAAGATACATGACCAGGTGACCTGAATTCGGATGATAGGTCAACATTCATACCATTCATGGCCTTATTAACGAATTCCCCAATCCGGCTTATGGTCAATGAACGGTCCTTATCAGTGATGCCGGTAAATGTGTCCCTGTGGTTCACCCATAATGAAAAGGAAGATTTGGAGTCATATGGTATGTCCCCGTCCTTTTCTACCATTTTTCGAAGTATCTTTCCATCTCCATTCAAGTCTGAATTGCGTAGAATATCTGCATAAAAAGGAAGTCCAAGTTTGCCTGCAGCCAGGGGATGTATGGCCACACAGATTAAACCTCCTCCATCCTTTCGCATATTATAGACATGAGCAGGTGTAACCCTGTTGGCAGGTATGACGAAATCAGTCTCGCCCTCACGGTCATCCGAGTCAAAGAGTAATATCATCTCCCCGTTCTTAAGTGCCTCTGCCGCCAGTTGTACTTGATTATTATCCAAATTGTTCATTATGTATCACTTCAACTTATTCTACTATTACTGTAATTTTGCTACCATCCTTCAATCCAAGGTGTTCTCTCAGGTTCTCTGTTGATATTATCTCGATGATATCGTCAGGGTAATGTGTCCTGTCCGGTATCATTATGGCCCCTTTGGTGCCGTTGCCCAGGGATATAGGAAAACAGCGCCCTCCTCCGAATGTGCGGTTCCTGCTGGTGAATCCCTCTATGGTTACCTTGTCCTTCATGTTCAACAGGGTCCGGCATCCTATGCTTTCTTGCTCCAGTTTTATATTCAGGGTTCCCGGATAGGGTTCGAATCCCAGCAGGTTGACGAACTGGTCATGATATCCTTTAATGGTAGTGTAATACTGCCCCTCACCCAGACCTGTGATGACATGACCTGTCAGTTCGATCGGTGTTGAACCGGGTGTGAATATCTTGCGGTATTCCAGATACTCTGCTTCCAGCACCTGCCGCCCGGCACTGGTTATCTTGATGTGCTGGCCCGCAGGCCTGACTTCACGTGTAATATATCCTGCCTGTTCAAGGGACTGCAGCCGCCTGGATGCAGTTTGGGTACTGGAAAAAATGTGGTTTGCAAATTCAGATGATGATATTCTGGTAATTCCATCAAGTCCACCCATGAGTGCCAGTTTTTTTAGTGCTGATATGTCTTCCATTGTACTCGCCATTTTTGAGATGCATATCAAATATGGTGTGCACAATCTTAAAGGTTATGGAAAAATTCCCGGGACTTTTTAATTATTCTGGTTAAGTGTGATAACTGGATCATGGCAAAGAAGATCAACCACAGAGAACACAGAGCGTTATTGTTTTCTCCGTGTTCTCTGTGCACTTTGTGGTTAAAACCGTTCCAGGAAATAAAAAAAAGTCTCTGGTTTTCAATCAAATATCCCTGGAATGGAGGCAAGCCCCTCATTAATATCATTGGCCAGGATATGGGGGATGCCTGCTACCATTTCATCTTCTGTGTACCTGCTGTGTTTTCGCGAACCTTTGCAGCCAATGGAAAGGCACAGGCGTTTGGTATTGAATGGTCTAACCGTGCATTCCCCGCACACGGAAGCCCTACCATTGTTACTGAACACCAGGGGCTGGCCGTTGTGGTATGACATGGCCTGTACCAGCCGCATGGCCCTGGCAGGATTGAGGAACAGCAGCAGTACATCAAAATCGACCTTGTCCTGCTTTACCGGGAATAATTCCACAAAGTTGTATCGTGTATCCAGGTGTGGCAGTGAACCGGCTGCATGGGCTGCTGCTGCTTTGCTTATGTACCTGCCTGAAGTAAAATAATATTCGTCGGGCTGGGGCGCATCCCTGCCCAGTACATAGGCACCCACAGGACAGCCCTGTACTGAGAATGAGATGGTTTCGCCATGTCGGGCATGCTGGACAAGTTCGCAGAAGAGTTGGTCTGTTTGGGATGCAGGGCCGGTTTGGGTGAATTTCACCCCTACCGGATAACCGCTATCCATTAATGCTGTGATGTTCTCTGTTGACATTGGTATTCAATTCGGATTCATGTTGTATATAATGAGCACTTGAGAGACTTTTTATTATTTCCTGGGACGATTCGAAAAACTGCTGAGAGCGCAAAGGGACGCAGTGTAAAATAACAACCCATTGCGAACCTCTGCTTTTAATCTTTTTTTGCAATGATCCATTTATCCAGAATCAATTCAAAAGTCACATATTTTGAGAAGATATTCGAGAATGAGGATGTGTTGATTTACGAGTTGAAGTGAGGGGAGCAGCCGGGTGAGATTCAAGAGGGCTGCTGGAAAAAGAAGCTCCCACAGTCGAGCTGTGGGGTATCTCGTATCTCAGGCTACTGAGGTTGCATTGACCATGGCTTCTCCCAACCGCGTAGAGCTGTGGAGTATGACGATTAAGATCAATCGGAAGTAAGACTATTCGGAAGTACTGAAGAATGCGAAAATGTTATGTTTGATGAAAGACGTGCGGAAAGTGAGACTTTATTGCTGCTGTAAAACTACTCAGAGAAACTTACAGAATTCTTAGGCCAAATGGAAAAGTAGTAATTATTCATTGGAACTACGATCCAACACCTTCAAGGGGACCACCAATAGAAATTTGACCTACACCAGAACAATGCATTAGATGGGCCATATATTCAGGATTCAGTAATCCAAATATATGTGACCTTAAACCATGCTTAAATCAAATGAAAATTTTGAATCACATATTATAATAAATTATTTAAATTTATCTATATATTACATATATATAAAATACAATAAGGGGGTTAAGTAGTCATGAACCAAATAAAGATATTATTGCTAGTTACCACAATTATGTTATGGATAGGATGTGCATCCGCCACAACCATTACAGACCCAACAGAAGACTTCTATTTTCCAGATATAAAAGAACTCAGCACAGATATAGTAAATGGAAATCTCGAAATTGTCATCACATGCAAAGACAGCCTAATTGGAGAAGATATCTCGGGTGCAGTATTCATAGACACAGACCAGGACCATACAACAGCATATGCCAAGGGGACAGGTGTGGATTATGTTTATCAGTACAGCGTCATGAGTATAATCTATTCGGATCCCATAAAATCTGTCACACTGAACGATGACATGATAGATGAGAACACACTGTACATAGAAGGCAACAGGATAATCATAACCATCTCATTGAATATGCTTGGAAATGATGATGGGAACATGGATGTCTTTGTCGCCACTCATACACAAATTGTCAAGGCCCTTGATTTTGACAGGGCACCGGATTTCGGAGTCCTAAACACTGTTGATGGGTCGGTACAGGAACAATTCCCAACATATATCGGAGGCGGAACCCTTACAGACAATACCGGAGATGCAGAAATTGCCGATATAAGAGAACTTGATGCAAAGGTTGAGAACGGCAGGCTGAAGATAGAGATAACATACAGCAACAACGTAGAACCTGAATATCTCTCATACGGGGATGACAACAATGTCTGGATATATCTGGACATGGACCAAAAGCTTGCCACAGGTTTCACAAATACTGAACAGGCACCCCCCACATTCGGTGTGGATTACAGGATAGAATACACGATTGGAAATATACTTGGAACCGATGCAAGTATCAAAATGATAGATACTGATTCCGACCTGACTCTAACAGGATACACCCAGACAACAGGGATACCCATAGGTGTGCCATACAATGATGCGTCCTTCAGGGTCAATGAGAACAAGGTGTATCTGGATATTCCTCTTGGGCTGCTTGGATATGATGAAGGGAACATGGACATAGTTGTGGACTCTTTCACTGTTGGGGGTCTAATGAACAGTGAAATGGATAGGATACCGGAGCAGGGTGCTCTTGACACAGACACAGGTTCGATTAAAACCCTGCTCTCTTGTGTTGACCAGAAAGTCATCATGTCAGACCCTGCTGGAGATTCCATGGGATTTGGAGTTGATGGGGATGACATTACTTCATTTGATGCCTGTTATTCAGGAAGCACACTGCTTCTTACGGTAGGTTACACAGAGCTTGAGCTGGATGACGGTGCCATAACGACAATCTCATTCGACACAGACCAGAATGGGTACTCAGAATGCATGTTTGTCTATGCCCTCTACAACGGCAAGCTCGGAGCCAATATGTTTGGGGAATACGGAGGCAAGTATGGTGTCAGGGAAGCAACTCATCTAATCACCATGAAAGGAAAAAAGATGTACATAAGTATCCCAATGGAATTCCTGGACAATGACGACGGTTCAATGAACATGAATGTGGAAACTGCACTTATCATGACAACGGCCGAAATACCCCTGACAGAGCAGAACAGGAAATGGCTGTCAAGTGGGGTCACAAAGACTGGTACAGGAGAGGTGTACATCAATCCAGACAAGTTCAGCCGCACGATCTATGACAGGCTTCCTGATACCGGGACATTCTCTATAGGTGAGAGAATGGAACAACAACCCACGCCTACAAAAGCAGCCACTCCTATAAAAACAGATATCCCTCCAAAAGCAGAAGAAACACAAGAGGTACCAGGATTCGAAGCAATTTTCATGGTTGTCGGGCTGCTTGGTATTGCATTGTTTTGTGAAAAAAGGATATAATGGGGTTGCGGGGTGTGATGTCGCAACCTTTGATTATATTCGTATAAAAATCCAACTTTTCGTTTGATTATATTCAAATTAAAATGAGGGACGAATAGATGACCTGTTCAGCTATGGTCAGTAAAAAACCTGCACAATGCTATAGCTGCTCGAATATTTCGTATCCAAAGGCTATTATTGTGATCATAACAGATACCAGCGATGAGACTTATTATTATTTTTTGGTTACACTTATTAATTAGTTATGTTAACCACATATTAACACAGATAAACACGGATAATGCATGCGAAATCTGCGTTCATCTGCGGTTCGTTATAACCCATCTTCGCTAGTTTAAAATAAAATCTATAGCAGCAAAACACTACATTTTTGGAGTCTGTTCTACATTTTGATCTATTCAATCACTCACGATTGGTTTTTTTCTAATGCTGTGAAGCAAATATTAATATGAAGGAGTATATATAAATATTTTGTGCGGGGGGTCTGTACCTAGAAAAAAATAAATTTTCACACTCCACATTTGTAAAAAACGCTAGCAATAAGACTTATGAGTGATTTTTTAGGCAAATGAAACGGTAAATTAAACCTTTAATCTGACGAAGATGGGTTATAGTTCAAAAGACCAGAAGAAAATAAAAAGTCTCGCCCGTAATACAACAACCTTTAAATAGTCAACATGCATACATTGACCTATGTTCCTGCCAATAGATGAAAAACAGTTCAAGTTCTGGAAACTGAGGCGAGATGGGCTTCCCAATATCAATATTGCACGCTCGTTCAATATCTCAAGGCAGGCGGTATCAAGGGCGCTCATCAGCATGGATAAGCGTATTGAGGATACACTGCTTGAGATGGCGCAGGCAAACCAGATAGAGATGGAGAGCATAAATACCGAGCGGGGTATCCTGTTCGGGCACTCGATACCGCTTGATGCTAACGCCATCATATTCGTGTCGGCAAAACATGGGGTCCAGGTGTGGTACGAACACGAAGGGGACTGCGGTACATGCACCAGGTATACGCAGTGCATCGAGTTGCTGTGGGATCTTGCAGATGAGATGAAGATCAAGCTTGAGAAGACGGATGATCCGACTAAACTTGCTGATGAACTGTTTGGGAAGTTGAGGGGATTGGTATGAATATCAATATTTCAGAAACAATCCGGAAAATGATGGGGTGGTGCCCCAATGCCGAAATGCAGCTTAAAAGGGAGGGAATATATATGGATTCGTATGGAGTAATCGTTATTAATAAAATTAAAGGTATGGGATTCAATGGTTTTGTCAGTATCCTGCATCTGGTGTATGCACTGTGGCTTGTCAGTACAGCCTTAAGGGTGCTGGCAAATGTACAGATATTTCCGTGGTATGTGATGGATATTATATTCATATCTTCAGGGATACTTCTGTTAATAGGTATCACATCGCTGGTGATGTTCTTTAATTTCGTGAAATCTGCACAAATCCAGAGGATACTGGCTTTAAGTAATATTGTTTTGACACTTGTGTTTTTCTGGTATCTGGGCCAGACCCTGATATCGGGTGAATCCCAGATCACGGTATTTGACAAACCGTTCAATTCCTATGCTTTTGGCATTATTTCATTGATAATCTTTACAACTATCCTGGCGGTGCCTAATATCATGGCTTTATTCAGTAAACCCGTTGAGGAAAAGAATACACGTTTTATTGCTGCTGTGGTACTTGCCTTCATTGTTTCATTGGCCTCATTGGGAGTGTATTATGTTTACCTTGGCAATCAGAGGGAAGTCTTACTGATAGAGGAGATGTCTGGAGATGCCGGATATAGATTATATGGATTAGACCCGAATGTGATCGACACAAGTGCATTCGGACCGTTCGAGTACCAGTATTTCCTTGATTCCAATAGCAAAACGACTGGTCATCCCATTACTTCAGGGGCATACGAGGCCATACAGTTCCTGCAGGGTGAAGAGAGTGGCAGTGTCCTGGGGTGGTGGGACTATGAACTCGATATTAAGGCATCGGGCAAGGAGCCGATTATTGCCTATGCCTCTGAGGAGATTAAATGGAGTGTTGGTAGACCGTCTGAATTATACGATACCTTCGAATCCAATGAGAAGGTTATGGATGTATCCAGGTTCTTCACTGCTACGTCTGAGGAAGCTGCACGTGATATTGCCGGGAAGTACGGGGCCAGGTACGTGTACATTTCAAGGAACAGATGGGATGTTTACTTTACGATTATGTACATGACAGCCTGGCCTGATTTTAGAGTAGGGGAGGTAGGCGGTTTTCAATCCGAAGCTTTTATTGAAAAATACTATGAGCCGTCTGTGGCTTACAAGTTCAATACTGGTGCGGAAATGGAGTATTTTGAGAAGATATTCGAGAATGAGGATGTGTTGATCTACGAGTTGAAGTGAGGGGGGGCAGCCGGGTGAGATTCAAGAAGGCAGCAGGAAAGTCAATGACCCCGGACTTCTTCGAAAAGTCCGAGGCATCGAAGCTGATACTCGGGAATTATATTGCTGTGGTTAGCTTGATTTCGATATTTCCAATCAAGTGCAGGTAAGTAATTTTAAAGAAATATGATAGAGGTAACATCAGTCTTTCAATATATTTAAATTGTATCAATCTTACTCTATTTTTAAAATTTTATATTGTTAAAATAGTATGGAAATACAAAATCTTAAATAGTCAACATGCATATATTGACCTATGTTCCTGCCAATAGGTGAAAAACAATTCAAGTTCTGGAAACTAAGAAGAGACGGGCTGCCCAATATCAATATCGCACGCTCGTTCAATATCTCAAGGCAGGCGGTATCCAGGGCGCTCACCAGCATGGATAAACGTATTGAGGATACACTGCTTGAGATGGCGCAGGCAAACCAGATAGAGGTGGAGAGTATAAATTCTGAGCGGGGTATCCTGTTTGGGCACTCGATACCGCTTGATGCCAATGCCATCATATTCGTATCTGCAAAACATGGGGTGCAGGTGTGGTACGAGCACGAAGGGGACTGCGGCACATGCAGCAGGTATACGCAGTGCATCGAACTGCTGTGGGACCTGGCAGATGAGATGAAGATCAAGCTTGAGAAGACGGATGATCCGACAAAACTGGCGGATGAACTGTTCGGGAAGTTGAGTGGATTGGCATGACACTGAATGTAGCAGAAACAGTACGAAAAATGATGGGGTGGTGCCCCCATCCCAATGTATTTGTAACAAAGCGTACGCTAATTACCCTGCCCTCAGATGAGTTCCTCAACAATGAAAAAGATAAGGGCAAGATGGTGGATCCTGTTAAAATGGGATGGGGAAACAGATACCGAAACATTGTACTATTAACAACTCTTGTAGGAATTGTTGGTTTTGGAGTAAACGTTCTTATATTAACCTTCTTATTTGGAAACATTCACCTGGAAATCATGTTTAAAGCAATCCTTGCCGGCACCGTCATCACACCGTTTTTTATTTACTATGAATGGAAACGATTGAACAGGATAGATCAGATAAAATCATTCCGGACGAAGAGTGAGTATCTAAAGATATATCTAAAAATCTTTATAGAGATGGCAGCATTTTGGACTCCTTTCATCTTGTTATACTTCACCATCGGAAAGGAAGGACCACTTGAAATAATGCTGGGCTATTTGCTTCCCATAATCCTGGTACTGTACCCTCTTGTGGTTTACTGGGAGGGAAAGAACAAAAAAACAATTTTCCTTGTAGAGGAAGAAAAAACCTTTAGATGGCACCCCGTCGCCTTAGATGCTTAAAACTCGAAGGATGGTAGTTATGAATCTGACAGGAACTATAAGAAAAATGATGGGGTGGTGCCCGAATGTGGGTGTTATGGAAGCCAGAAAAGCAATGCAATTCGATGACATTGTGGTAAATGCATCCGATAGTGATAATGAATTACCTCAATTGACTTCAGGATGGTTGACTAAATATCGCAACCGGATTTTATTGTACTCACTAATTTTCACGCTGGTGGCTTTTAGCCTTTTTATTTCAGAAGGGAAAAACAGATTGGACGTATTCATGACAGGTATGATCTCAGGTTTAGTGTTAAGCCTGATTACAGGAGTAACTGAATGGCGCAGACTCAACAAAGCTGCTGCCGGAGGATTTAGAAGGTTGCAGGTAACCAGGAAGCAGATGTTAGTTAACTATCTGATTATAATTGGATTCATAGTTATTGTCATCTTTATCAGCAGTTATTTCACTGTAAAGACTGGCCACAACATTAGAGATATTTCTGCTTTTAGTTCAGGTTTCGTTTTAATTGTCTGGACCCAGTTTTTTGAAGTGGTTTACTGGGAGCGGAAAAATAAGAAGACATTGATTGTAGAGGAAGCATCTTTTTACGCGGTAGATGCTGAAGTAGGGGGGAGCAAATGAATACGATTAAGCAGGGAATTGCGATGGCAGTATCCGTATTCATATTTTCGGCTCTTTTTAGCAATTTTATGGACGGAAGGATTGACTGGCTATTATCCTTTGGTGTTGCGAGCGGCTTTCTTCTGGGAAGTATCCTGATGTACCTCTGGCAGAGGGACGGAAAAAAACAGAGGATGTGATCAAATGCTGGTGGATATAGCAGATAGAATGAAAAGAATGATGGGGTGGTGCCCGGGTGTAACTCCAGCCAAATACAACACCATCCAACATGTCGATTTTATAAATCCTTCACAAATTCCATCTGGCGGATCAAATGTTGAAAAATTTGAATCAAACAATGTAATGTTCTTTGCTAACACATCAGTATTCACTTTTTTCTGTGTTATAAGCGTGAATCTGGTTTTGATGTTTGGCCGGAATCTGGATTATGCAGTATTGATTCCAATTCTCATGTTAATGTATTCCTTATTTTATTTCCTTGAAATAAAAATGTTTCAGGCAAGTATTTCGATTGATGAAAACGGTGTCCACTTAGAATCATTCGAGCTGAGAGATGTCTTACTAAACTACAATGACATTAAGTCAGTTAAAACATTTAAATTGAACAAACCTTCAATCGCACTAATAGCAATGGCGCTAATAATTATTGTTGCATTACTTGCTTATTCAGTAATATCCGGGGAATGGAAAGTGATTATATCAATTGCACCCCTGCTGCCATGGTATTTGCTTATCAAACAAAGGCATGATCGAGAAAAACATAATCTGGATACACAATTGTATATCGAATCCAGAAAGAAAAAGTGGTATGAACTCTCACCGTATTATTCAGTCATAACAGACCAGATGACTGCATCCGGGATACAGGCTGCTATTGGACATTACAGGGGTGTAAAGTGAAATGGCTGTTTCATTTGAAGATGTCAAGAGAATGTTGGGGTGGTGCCCGAATGTGAATTCGAATAATTATCCAATCCTGCATAATAATTTAGGATCATCCTCTTCACTAACATATAATGATACAAATCCACCCACATTATTGCCTATACTTTTGAAAAATACTTATGTCGCTGGGTTAAGAAAAGAGGTTAATATTGGATTACTCTTTGCTTTCACTGTTTTTGTTCTTTATCATATAGCCGGACATGATTCCTTTTTTCATAAATATGGAATTGAATTAATAATGTTCTCTGTTGTGTTAACACAGTTAATCATATCGAGATCAAGCGTTGAAATTAATAGTAAGTATATCAGGGTCAGTACTATATTCCAACGGATACTTGGTTCAACAACCCATACTTTAGATTCAATAAACACAGTACAGGTACAAAAAAATAAACTATACAGATTAGTGTACTGGGGCTTATTAACAGTAGGAATATTTTGGCTTTTCACCCTTCTTTCGCAGACATTTGCAGGAGAACCAATGAAAGACCTTACTCCAAGTCTCATATGGGTTGTTTTTTGTTTTGGTTATGGATATATCATGTACATTGGTTCAAAATCAGTTTACCACATCCGGATTCGTTTTAATCCACATCCATCGATCAACCATTTAATGATACATACGAAAGATGCACATCAGATTGCAGATATACTTAAAAAAGCAAACAGGCATTCAGATGATCTTAGCAGGAATTATCAGCCCGGTACTGCTGGTCAAGTGGCGGTAGGTTATCCTAAAAAATGAAAGCATGTGACACAACAGGAATGTTCCCGACTAATTTTTGGGTTTTCCAGGTTACAGAACATCACACAACCAGACGGCAACACTTAAATGTCAGTCAATTAGACTATAAACGATAAAATGAATGATGAAAAACTAACCGCTTACCTTAAAAACATCCTTGAAAAAGGCCGGATGGCTGAGGCTATAGATCTCTCTAAGGAGATGGGGGCCCAACTTTCTGAAGAGGAGATCAATAGTTATATTTTCCAGTATCTTGATCAGGGATGGCTTTCGAAAGCTGTAGAAGGTTCAAAAGCTGCAGGTGTCGAGCTGCCTGACGATATGCTCTTTGGCTGGATCGATAAATATCTTGAGGAAGGGCAGATATATTCAGCTATTAATGCAATCAAATTCCTAGGAGTACCACTCCCGAAAGACAGCCTCATTGAGGCGGGCCGCAAATGCCTGCTGGAAGGAGAGCTTATCAAGGGCCTGGATGCCTTTAAGGCGGCAGGTGAGGAAGTGCCGGAAGAGGAACTGCTCAGTTGTGGCAACAAGTGTTTTGAAGAAGGTAAGTTATATCCCGGGCTGGAGGCCTATGAAAAAGTAAATAAGACGCCGACTGATGAGTTGCTTACTCTGTGTGGTGACAGATGTTTTGAAGAGGGTTGGACCAACCGGGGTCTTGAATCGTATGAGCGTTCTAGTATGTCTCCTACTAAAGAGAAACTGCTGGCCTGTGCTTCCAGGTGTTTCATGGACAAGAACCAGGATGAAGGTAGAAGGGCCATAGTGGAAGCAAATAAAGCCCGTGAATGAACTGGCGTGCGGGGAGAGAGACCCCTTCATCTACCCAACGACGAAAATAGGAGTAGTTGCATGAGTAATATTAATTATTAGCGAATATTGAAAAATAGCAATTTATTTATAGATTAGCAGAAAAAACACATTGCAGATTTTACATTAATTCAGTTGACTTTTATTTCAATTGCAGAATAAATAAAGAGTTGGTAACATGAAAAAATTGGAAATGTTCATTCTGATAGGACTAGTTATTATTGGAACCGCAGGAATAGTAAGCGCACAGCAGATACTGCCAGATGGCGGTAATGGTTTTGATGACGCAATTGAGATAGATCTTGGAAGTTATGTGACAGATCATGACATTCCGGTTGATGCACCGGAATACTTTAAACTTACACAAAAAGTTAATGCCGGACAGTTGCTTACAATCAAAGTTATTAATCCGGTAGTGGAAAATAGAACTATAATCAGCAATGCTAAATTGTTTGACATAGATAGGGCAATACTGCTTCCGGAATATGATAATCCTTTGAAGAATGTGGTTGGTGCGGCTGAATCCAGAAGTCATCTATGGCTGCCCGGTTCACAGGAGAGTTCTTATACATATTACCTGAGCGTTGGTGGCGGCATGGTTCTTGATACCGTGGCAGGTGCAGAATACGTTATCATGATCGATGATAATTTCGATGCAGGAAGTCAAACAGATGCAGGAGACACGTTTGAAACGGCTATGGAGATAACAGAGGGAACTCATAACGGTTATCTATCCGGATCGCTGGGTACGGACACTAAAGATCTCTACAGGATGACTGTTGAAGCGGGAACAACGCTAAGCGTTAAAGTGACCCCGCCAAGCGACAGGATGAGAGGTTTTACACTTTACGATGAAGATAGGATAGAAATTACAACAGTGTATCAAAATAATTCGGGTGCGATTGCTAAAACAACCCAGGAAATAACCTATAGTGGTGATATCTACATCGGGATCACTCCATATGATGATGATTACGGAGAATATACCCTGGATCTGGAAATCACCAACGAAACCGGAATAGCCGGTGGAGAGGGACTGGAGGTAACAGACGAGAAAGACGAAGCTGGATTACCGGAAGACGAAGCTGGGTTACCGGAAGACGAAGGTGGATTACCGGGATTCGAAGCAATATTTACAGTTGCAGGACTCCTGTCAGTGGCGTTTCTTTTGAAGAGGAAATAACTAAGATATAAGATCGGGAATGTGTAATATCCGGATCAGCAAAGGTTGCACGATGCAGAGTCTGATTTGCTGATGGATTATAGAGGCAGTCTAACAATTACTTTTTGAATTGCTGGACAGCCTCTATATAGCACAATTATTTAGGATATGTATGGTCAAGAAAATCCTCACTTCGTTCGCATTTTTTAAGCCTAAAGGAAAGTATATATTTTCCTAAACGTTCAAAAAGAAGATATGAAAATGAACATCCCTAAACCGCTCATTCTCATCATACTTGATGGCTGGGGTATAAACCCTGGGATTGAAGGAAATGCAATAGCTAATGCTGATACACCGGTGATGGATTACCTGATGGAAAAATATCCCCATTCCACACTGGAAGCTTCAGGCAAGGCAGTTGGCCTTCCCCCTGGCCAGATGGGAAATAGTGAAGTCGGTCACCTGAATCTGGGTAGTGGTCGCGTGGTATACCAGGATATTACAAGAATAGATAAATCGATCAAGGATGGCGATTTCTTTTCTAATAAGGTACTGACCGGTGCAGTTGAACATGTACTGACAAATGGCTCATCACTTCATTTGATGGGGTTGCTCTCGGATGGGGGAGTGCATAGTCACATCGAGCACTTGTCTGGCCTGCTGAAGATGGCAAAAAATGCAGGACTTGAACAGGTTTTTATCCATGCATTCCTTGACGGCCGGGATGTCCCGCCGCGCTGTGCAGGAGAATATATCACCCGGACCGAAGATCTGATGCGAACACTTGGCACAGGAAAAATTGCCACGATTGGCGGTCGCTATTATGGAATGGACCGGGACAACAGGTGGGAGCGAGTACAGCTTGCTTATGATGCCCTGGTACTCGGTAAAGGCCTGACATCACCCGATGCAGGAAGTGCGTTAAGGGCTGCCTACGGGAGAGGAGAAAATGACGAATTTGTCAAACCCACCGTTATACTGGATGGGAACCGTCCAACTGCTATCATACAGGATAATGATGCCGTGATCTTTTTTAATTTCAGGCCTGACAGGGCAAGGGAACTTACCAGGGCCTTGACAATGCAGGATTTTTCAGGGTTTGAACGACAGAAAGAATTGAATATCCATTTCGTCTGCATGACCCAATATGATGAGACATTTGATCTTCAAATAGCCTTCCCGCCTGCACACATTGACAACACACTGGCGGAATACCTGTCAAAAAATGGAAAAAAACAGCTTCATATTGCTGAGACTGAAAAATATGCCCATGTGACGTTCTTCTTTAACGGTGGTGTGGAAAAACCCTGCAAAGGAGAGGACAGGATACTCATACATTCTCCAGATGTGGCAACCTATGACCTGAAACCTGAGATGAGTGCTTATGAGGTCACAGATGCTGTTGTGGAAAAGATCGTATCAGGCGATTACGATGTGATCATACTGAACTATGCAAATCCGGATATGGTCGGGCACACCGGCGTTATGGATGCTGCTATAAAGGCCGTAGAGGTTGTGGATGAATGCCTGGGCAGGGTGGTAACTGCAATAATTGATATGGGCGGCATTGCCATTATCACGTCAGATCACGGCAATAGTGAACAAATGATCTATTACAAAGATAAGAGCCCGCATACTACCCACACCACTAACCGGGTGCCACTGGTATTTGTATCAGATATGGATGTGGATCTGCAAGATGGTATGTTCGCAGATATCGCACCCACCATACTGGAACTGTTGCATCTGGATGTGCCGCCCCAAATGACGGGGCAGTCCCTTCTGGTCAGAAAAGATAATTAAGAATAATTCCAAATAGACCTGAATATGGCAAAAACAGCAGTGGTCTTTGACAGTGCAGGCACACTCCTGCACATGTACAGGGCAGCAAAGGACCTCAGGAGCGGTTCCATTTATTATGATATTGTGACAACTGACCTTGCAGGAACTAATCCGGATTTTGCAATTATTATTCTGCACATTGAGCCAGAACAGTTGATGCAGATGGACGGGAGTTATCCGGTACATCGATGCATTGAGGAATTACAGATTAAGATCGATATTGGTTGCAGCAATAGATCATTGAGTATTGATAAGGCACACTCCATCATCAGTTCTGATTCCTTAGCACTGGTATCTGACCTCCAGGAAGTGTTGGAAGCAGTATGGGATCGGTGTGATAATAAGCAATATTTAGGCGTGGGCCTGATGGTCGATATGGCCCGAAATTGTATCCCATATACATTGAGTACCGGTGGATGCCCTTATCCTGAAGCAAGGGATGTGGTATCCCAGCTTGAAGCGTTAGGTGTGGACATATTTATTGCATCAGGTGATAAGCAGGAGGATGTTGAAATGGTGGCAAGAAGTATCGGTGTCAGGAAGGAGCATACCTTCGGGCTTTCAACTCCACAGCGTAAATGCAGGATCATCAGGGAACTGAAACTATCATATGAAAAGGTTGTTATGGTAGGAGATGCTATTAATGACATAATGGCATTCAGGGAAGCCGATTTTGCTGTGCTTACGGTCCAGCAGCGAAATGCAAGACCTGAAAGATTGTGCCTCGAATCGGATGCAGTGATCGAACATATTACCCAGATCGTTCCACTGGTGCGTGGTTTACTTTGAAACCAGGGGACCCGGTACTTTTAAAAGGCAGCGGTAAGAACTATTTTGTAACGGCAGGTAACGGGGACCTGCATACGGAAGTGGGCGTGTTCAAGCTGGACCGATTGCTTGAGATGGAGTATGGGGATTCTATTGCATCACACCTGGGATTTGAATTAAAGACACGTCGGCCAAGGGCACCTGATTTTTTCAAAAAGTTAAAAAGAACCGGAGCGCCTGTAAATCCAAAGGACATTGGGATGATCATGTCCCATACTGGCCTGAATAAACAAGACACTGTACTGGATGCAGGTACTGGCTCTGGCATACTTGCTATTTATCTCGGACTTATAGCAAAAAGGGTGCTATCTTATGAGATCAGGCAGGATTTCCCGGATGTGGCCAGGTCTAATATCGCACTTGCAGGTCTTGATAATGTGGAAGTGCGATATGGGGATATATTACAGGAGATACATTCAATTGATGAGACCTTTGATGTGGTCACTCTTGATCTGCACCATGCATCCGAAGTTGTACCGTTTGTGCCTGAAGTGTTGAACCCTGGTGGTTTTTGCGTGGTGTTCTCACCTTTTATTGAACAGGCAAAGGATGTGCGCCAGGCCATCAATATGATCGAACTTGAAGAGGTTGTCACCTTTGAATGTACCCAGCGTGAAATATCCTTTAGCGAAAGAGGGACGCGTCCGTCTACGACCAGGGTGGGACATTCGGGCTATGTCACATTTGCCAGGATACCTTGAGGACATTCTATGTGTCATCGGTTAAGAGTAATATTGTTATAGAACACGGATTGTACGGATGACACGGATGCGCGCGGATACGAAAATAAATCCTTGAAAATCCGTAAAATCCGTGTAATCTGTGTTCAATTAAAATTAAATTAGTTAATCATAAAAAATCATTGGTTCTTTGAAAAACAATACATATCGAGCCAGTCAAACTCCTTAACCGATGACTAATGGAGGACATTCAGGCTATGTCACATTTACCAGGATACCTTGATTGTTACCAATTCTGTTACCAAAAAATATATTAATTTTCAGGATAACATAGTTAATTACTCCAGTTGAGTGTATCAGTGAGAATACTGAAAACACTGGAGTCAGGTGGGCTGGTAGTGAAGGACCGGGTGGTCAGTCAGCACATGAATGTAATACGTGGTGTTGGTCGGTCATCAATGTTGTGAAAGGCATGGGATCCACTAAGATCTCTTAAACCGGATGATCGGTGATCCTTCATTGAAAGCAACGTTGGCACAATTGCACTGCAATTGTGTGGGGTAAATAAATCAAGAGAGGTTCCATAAGGGACTCCTTGAGAAAGGGTGTCAGCCCACCACCACCAATTATGCTATTCTGGTCTAATTTTAATTATCTTATTCCGGTCTTGTTTTTATCGCACTTAGAACAATTACGTCATAACTGATTGGTAATGGCAGACAGCACAATATCTTCTACTTCTCCAATGGGCAACCCTGCATCCACTACCAGGAACCGATCCGGTTCCTTTTCAACCAGTTCGAGATAATTGCTGCGAACCTGTTTAAGAAATGCTATTTTTTCGAACTTGGTCTGATGATCGCGATTACCCACCCTTGTAATGGCAGTTGCGGGATTGACATCCAGCAGAATAGTAAGGTCTGGTACTACAGTCCAGCCTTTATGGAGTCCCATCACCCATTCCAGGGGATGGTCTACAGTTCCGTTCAGGGTGGCCCCCTGATACGCATACCTGCTGTCCGAATACCGGTCCGAGATCACGATCTTGTTATCTTTTAGTGCCGGTTTTATAGTAGTGCTCAGGTGGTGGGCATGGTCTGCAATGAACAGGAATAGTTCTGCCAGCGGGTCAGTCTCGGATTTTATTGCACGGTATACTGCTTCCCCTATCCAGCCATTAGTAGGTTCCCTGGTAAAAACCACATCAGGGTTATCCTGGAAATGATGATGTAATCGTTTTAGGATAGTGGACTTTCCTGAACCGTCAATCCCTTCCAGCGTGATAAGTTTTCCTCTCATCTGTAAACCTCAAAAATCAAATAAAGAACTCTGGTTCTTTTTCTCTGTTGCAACAGAGTCTGCATTATCGACATCTGTGTGGCTAACATCAGTTTCATCTATTGCTTCTGTTCCACCAGTTCCTTCTATTCCTTCAGTTTCATTAAATTCCAATAAACGGTTTACCTGTATTTTGTCTGTTTTTTCCTGGCCAAATCCACCAAACACTTCAATATCATGCTCGATCTCATCCTTGATCAATTGCTGTGCCTCATCGTATATCTTGCCCACTTTCTTTGTAGTGGGTTTAGTATCCATCAGGAATGCGATCTCATCGGGATTGAGTTTCAGTTCAGCAGCCAGTCCTACCGAATGAACTTTGCTTTTCATTAAATGTTTGAAGAACCATATCAGGTCAGTCCTGGCATAGGCACCTGATACATGACATATTCCCCCGATCTTCCCGGAAAGCGAGTCCCTTATGTTGCGCTTTGCCCTGGTCTGTCCCAGTTTTTTCCAGAACTGTGGGGCCTGGTATTTGTTATAGCCCGAATGGCTGTGGGTCCTGACAGCCGATACACCCCCGGTCATTAACAGGCTGGCATAACGCCAGAGGCCGTAGTTCTGCCTGCGGCGCACCCTGCCCAGGAACAGGTCGGCCCTGGCAAGCTGGAAATAACCGGCAGCCATATCATGCGCATCCTTGTATCCGATGGGAAGGTTCTCGTCGATCCAGTTTATCAGGTTATCAGGGCTCTCGTCCACCTGCCAGGCAGCCTGCTGGGCAGATCTCATATCTGCGGCTTTGAATACATGATCCATTAACTTGAACACTGTTTCCTTTACATCCCTGGGTGCTGTGATAATATCATCTACTTCCAGTTCGTGCTTACCTATGGACATGGCCTGCAGGTCGTTGATAGCACTACGCAGGTCGCCGTTGGCATTGTCAGCAATAGTATCTATGACCCCGACGCCCACCATTATGCCTTCATTTTTGCATATTGCCTTTAGTGCGGAAACAATAGTAGTGCTGTTTATTGTCCTGAACTGGACTGGTTTGCAGGCCAGCCGCAGTGCCGGATCCATTTGATAAAATTCATTTGCGATGAGTATAACTGGCTGGGATGTACCTTTGACCACACTGATAATGGCCCTGGCACCGCCCCGGTCATAGTTGCCGTGCAGGTTGTCTGCTTCGTCCAGTATGATGAGCCGCCGTCCTGATGTGCCGTCAAAGGTACCCATCCGGCTGGCAGAACCTGCAACTTTCTGGATGATGCCTGCAGTCCTCTGGTCGCTGGCGTTCAGTTCTATTACGTCCCATTCCATCTGGTAGGCCAGGGCATAAGCGGCTGAGGTCTTGCCAACTCCGGGCTTGCCGTAGAATATCAGTGCCTTGTCCTTTGGAACTCCCGTTTCCCATTTGTTGGCCCAACTGACGAGGTCATTGATAATGGTACGATGGCCTGCTATTTCGGTAAGGTTTTTTGGGCGGTACTTCTCTGCCCATTCTGTGGGCTTTTCCGTCATCAGTACTATGTACTCAGAATTAGTGATAAATTATTCCTTTTGGTTTATACCCCGTCTTTGTCAGATTAAAATCAAATCGCTATCAGTCAAGTACCTTTATTTTCGAGTCTGTTCTACAAATATTTAAGTGGGATTGACATTTAGTCCTTCTCGTACCCAATTTTCACACCGTCTACATCTTCAACCTGAGCTTCCCTGAGCTTATTTGTGACAGTCACTTCCAGCAGGTAATGTTAAGATTTTTATCTGATAAACTGATATATTGATGTATGGCAATGATCTCTGCAAGGAAAAGGCTTGAATCAATCGAGAGTAATGTCCTGCCTTCTATGTTTGCAGGAATAATAATTAAAGATGAGAAATGGCTTAGAAAAACACTTGAAGAAACCCTGCCTAATCTTGAAAAAAAGGCCCTTGAACTGGCATTGAAATGCAAAGCAGAAGGTGGATGCAGTGAAAATGAACTGTTGTGTGATGAAACCAGGATCAGGGAATTATTCAAAGAGACTTGCTCAAAACTTGAAAAAGAATTTTTGATAAGGACAGGTATAGGTTAAGGTTCTGTTTTTAGGAGACCGTTACAATTCGTGTTGTTGAATCTAATTAAACCACAGATAAACACAGATTTTCAGGCAGCGTATCCGCGTTTATCGGCGTTCATCTGCGGTTAGTTTGATAATACCAACATGTAATGTAACGGTCTCGTTTTTAGTGGGCATGTAAGATTGAAATGCGAAGGGCTCCTGTTGTCAACCGAGGATGAGGTTGGCTATTTCGTCACGGACCTCGCAATGAAATTTGCGAGGCATCGGCGTGGATGCTCATGGATTTAATATTTCCAACGGTTCGCTGACTTCAGTTTTTCACACCAGACGTAAGGATACTCATGACTAAAGGAAACGAATTTAAAATTATCTCAATAATATTAAATAGTTATTACAACATTTCCTGTTTTTTGCCCTGTTTCGACATACTTAGTGGCCTCGATTATTTGCTCCAAGGGGTAACGTCTATCAATGACCGCTTTATACTTTCCCGTCTCGATTAGTTCTTTGAAAAAAACTATATCTTCTTTACTGTCTTTTGGGATCGGAAACTTAACCATTTTATTACTGAATATTGGGGTCAACAGTGCTAAAAATATATTCTGAGATAAAAACCCAAGTTCAGTTGAAAAATATACTCCGCCTGGCTTTAGCAATTTTTTACAACGGAAAAATGAACTTTTACCAACAGCATCAATAACAACATCATACATTTTGTCATCTTTTGTAAAATCGTCTTTTGTGTAATCGATTACTTCTTCTGCACCAAGTGATTTCACTAATTCTACATTCTTGGTGCTGCATACGGCTGTAATTGTAGCACCATAATGTTTTGCAAGTTGCACACATGCCGAACCAATAGACCCTGAGGCTCCATTTATTAAGATTCTTTCTACTTTCTTGAAATCTATTTTTCTGATGTAGTTTATTGCCAGCATCATTCCGTCACAGACAGCAGCAGCCTCTTCGTAGGACATATTGAAAGGTTTTGTTGTGATTGAACCGGTTTCGGGTATGCAAACATACTCTGCATGTGTTCCAAAGGTGTCTGTTTTTAATCCAAAAATCTGATCGCCTGGTTTAAATGTTTTAACATTTTTACCAATAGCTTCAATCTTTCCTGCCATCTCACTGCCCAATATTTTTCTTTTGGGCTTGAAGAGCCCACCGAAAAATCGAACAATAAGATATTCAGGTTTTCGAAATCCGCAGTCTGTTCTGTTTACTGTTGTCGCATGTATTTTTATTAGTACCTCATCGTCTTTGGGAATAGGTTTTTCTATCTCTTTAAGTTGAAGAACATCCGGTGGTCCGTATTTTGTGTATACAATTGCTTTCATATTGTCCTCCCATATTTAATTGGACGAGCCATCTATATTATAATTTCCCCTTTAGTGCATCTATAATAAAGCCTAGCTGAGGTTATTCTGAATTCATATCACCTTCAGGGAGCATTAGAACAAGCATGGTTGCAGTCAACGACCCAGGACGTCGCTACGCTCTGTCGGGGGCATCGAGAGGATGCTCTGGATA
>Ga0255377_1057_pt1 | contig 22868 bp, 16 predicted proteins | sample ANMaggSeSYBR01G9_FD_182099 | JGI IMG/M metagenome (GOLD analysis project Ga0255377, IMG submission 182099) | Sediment cell enrichment communities from methane seep in Santa Monica Basin, California, United Staets - ANME aggregate JGI... | ecosystem: Environmental > Aquatic > Marine > Cold seeps >... | reverse complement strand
CGTAAGCCTCAAGAGGAAGTTTTGGAGTTGATACATTATAAGATTTATATAAAACCCCTGCGTCAATTAACCATTGGAGAGCATTTTCATAGCTTCTGGCTCTGGCTGTCTTTTTCACAGCGGAAAAGATAAAAAGTCAATTTATAATTCTACAAACGTGCATATTGTCACATTAGTGGAACCACTTTTGCGTTTCTGGACACGCTTCTGCAACATTCTTTTGGCATCAAGGGATTCTCTTTAAGGACAAAATTATCCTTTTATAAAAAGGGCTGGGAATCATCAGAATACAAATCGTTTTTGAGTGAGCCCTAAGGAACGGGGACGAAATAACTTCCCCAACTATGCATCACAGCTTTAGGCCACCTTTACCCGATCTCAAACCACAAAAATATCAAAATAGCCCGCTATTCCATCAACTTTTGTGATCTGAGATCGAACAAATCTGACCCAAATCTATGCGCCTACTTGTGGAAGTTAATTCGTCCACGTTCCTTAGCGCATTAGGCAGTCCTGATGTCAGAGCGAAAGGGCGTTATATGCGGTTCCCAATTCCAATCTTCGGTAACTTTCCGAAAATGGCATAAACACGATCCTATGGCTCGGTCAAAAACAATATGGCAAGGAAAGCCATCAATTATTCTACGATCTTAAAATCCCAGACTTCGTCTTTGTAAATGTCCCTAAGTTTTCTGGAAGCTTTTTCCGGTGATTTGGTTCTCCAGGTTAAGGGTAAATTTTCGTGGGTCATATCTTCGACTTCATATGTCCAGCCATTTTCTTTCTGAACAAGAATCAATGAAACAATTCCGCTGAACTTTTCCCCTTTTGTACTGACTTCTGCTTTATGAATTATAGTATTTTTCTCAGACAAAATTATTTTAACTCCAGTATTTTTTTTAATTGTTTGACTACATTATTCTTATGCGTAGCCTTCCAGTAAAGTCTGTTGCAGGATGGACAGGTTTTAAAGATATCCTTGGTATAATAAACATATTCCGGCACACTGTCTGCAACAGAAATCTTGTCAATATTTAGAAGCTTTTTATTGCATAAAAGGCATCGAGTAAAGAGATTTTCCATTGGATCGATTGAAAAAGCTTTTACAACCTGTTTTAGCTGATCCTGATAATGGTCATATTTAACAAAAAAACAGTTTTCTCTGTTTATTTTTCTCCTGATCAACCTTGTATCTCTGGTCAGAATTACACGCCCTCTATGAAAAGCTCTTTCTGAAATTTCATTATCCGATATTTCTGAAAAATATTCAACATCACATCCTATTATCCGCATCCATTTTGCGAGTCTTCCAAGCATGGCATCGGCAATGAAGATTTTTTCCATAGCTTTACTCGCCTTTTTTCCGTTTCTTTTCATTTTGCATATCTAATGGAATTGGTTTTATATTTATGCCATTTATATAATTGCTGGCAAGAGATATTTTACCTGCTGTTGTTGACAAGGAAAAAGTGGTGGCGTATGACAGGCTTCCATGTTACCTAAATTGAGCGATTAGCCTTTAGCGGTTAGTTATTAGGTTAATGATTACAGGATGTTTTACTATTACAAACTTTCACCCATTGGGTGTTATTTCTAATTAACGTAATGCCCTGATTTTTCAAAGCTAAACGCTAATGGCTAACAGCTAATAGCTCAACTTATAATAACCGTTCACGGGTTTTGACCGAGCCCTTAATATAAAGAAAGGCGATAAAAAATGACACAAGAAGTAATAGTACGTTTTCCACCCAGCCCGACCGGATATCTGCATATCGGCGGTGCCAGGACAGCTATATTTAACTGGCTTTTTGCCAAAAAAACAGGCGGCAAGCTGATTTTGAGAATTGAGGATACCGATGCAGAAAGGTCAACCGAAGAATCCATACAGGGAATTATTGAAAGCCTGAAATGGCTGGGTATTACCTGGGATGAAGGACCATATTTTCAGTCTCACTTCATTAAAGAACATCAGGCTGCAGCACACAAGCTCCTGGAAACCGGCCATGCATATAAATGTTTTTGCACTAAAGAGGAGCTTGATAGAAAACGTGAAGAGGCGCTTAAGAAAAAAGGCTCATTGCACTACGACGGCACATGCCGGGATTTAACACCAGCAGAGGTTTCTGAAAAGGAAGCATCTGGAATACCATATACAATCCGCCTTAAAATACCACAGGCAGAGGGCTCTGTCTGTTTCGAGGACATTGTATATGGATTTATTGAAAAAAAATATAAAGACATAGAGGATTTTGTAATAGTTCGATCCAACGGTCAGCCTCTTTACATTCTTTCCAATACTGTAGATGACATACGTGACAGGATAACACATGTTATCCGCGGTCAGGATGGATTGGGAAATACTCCAAAGCAGATTTTGCTGTACAAGGCTCTTGGTGCGCCAATTCCAAAGTTTGCGCATATGTCATTAACGCTTGATCCCAAAAAAGCCAAGATTTCAAAACGAACGCACGGGGAACTGGTTGCCATACATTTTTACCGGGCTCATGGCTTTTTGCCCTGGGCTTTGGTAAACTTTCTGGTCCGTCTTGGATGGTCAACACCCGATTCCAGAGATATCTTTACAAAAGAGGAGCTTATCGGGGCATTTTCTTTAGAGGGACTTAACAGGGCAAATTCGGTTTTTAATGTCAATAAAAATGACCCGAAATTTTTTACAGATCCAAAAGCGCTTAGCATAAACTCACATTACATAAGAAATCTTCCTGTTGAAGAAATTGTGCCTTATGTTAAGGCGGAACTGGAAAAGGCGGGAATCTGGGACCCTGAATTTGAGTCAGGAAAGCGCGACTGGTTTTTTGCCACAGTTGATCTTATTCGCAGCAGGTATCATGTTACCACAGAGTTTGCCACACTTGGCAGAGCATATTTTTCCGATGACTATCCAATAGAAAAAAAGGCGCTGAAAAAAAACATACTCAAACATAATGGCCTTAAGGGGTGGTTCCCGATTCTGGCGGATCGGCTTGAGGCTATAGAGTCATTCACTATCGAGGAAACCGAAAATGTGATACGTGACATGGCTGAAGAATTAGATATCAAGGCGGGAGTTTTGATAAATGGAATGCGTGCAGCGATTACAGGTCAGACTGTTGGGCCGGGTTTGTTTGATATCCTTATCGCCATTGGACAGAAGCGAGTTGTAGAACGCCTGCGCAAGGCAGTGTCGTTATTTGATTAAGTGCCTAAATATTACAAGTGCCTAAAGTGAGCTAAAGTATATTAAAGTGCCTAAAGTTGAGGTATTCTGCCATTTTATATAAAGATTTCTTGAGTCATTAATACATAGGAAAGTGTAACTGTTTCTATTCCTAATGTTATCAATTAGCACGCCGAAGGCGTACCACAACTTTAGGCATTTTAGGCACTTTAGCTCACTTTAGGCACTGTCTTTTCTTCTGGGCTTTTTGTATCTTTGCCCAGGTATCGCGCAGGGTTACCGTTCGGTTAAATACCAGTTTGCTTTCAGATGAATCAACAGAATCAACGCAGAAATAGCCCAATCTTTCAAACTGGCATCTGCTTCCGGGCCTGGCTTTTTTCAGGCTTGGTTCAACTCGGCATGAAGTCAGGGTTTCCAGCGAGTTTGTATTCAAACAATCCTTGAAATCTTCAGCTTCTTTTTTGTCACTGGGATTTGCAACATTAAATAAATAATCATAAAGATGCACTTCTGCTTCTATTGAGTGAGCAGCAGAGACCCAGTGCAGAGTTGCCTTAACCTTTCGTCCGTCCGGGGAGTCACCGCCTTTTGTCTTTGGGTCATATGTGCAGTGAAGTTCTATAATTTCACCTGTCTGCTCATCCTTTACCACTTCCACGCATGTTATAAAATACGCATATCGCAGACGTACCTCGCGGCCGGGCGCCAGCCGGTAGAATTTTTTAGGCGGGTCCTCACGGAAATCTTCCTGTTCTATATAAAATACGCGAGAGAAAGGAACCTTTCGTGTCTCCATACTCGGATCTTCCGGGTTGTTAAGCGCGTCCAGCTCTTCCACAAGGTCTTCAGGATAATTGTCAATAACCACCTTAAGGGGACGAAGCACCGCCATTACGCGTGGAGCTCGTTTGTTCAGATCTTCCCGGACGCAATATTCGAGCAGAGCCATATCGACCATACTGTCTCTTTTAGCAACACCAATGCGGTCGCAGAAATTGCGTATTGACTCGGGTGTGTAGCCGCGTTTCCGCAAGCCGGAAAGTGTGGGCATTCGAGGATCATCCCATCCATTGACATGTCCCTTTTCTACAAGTTCCACAAGCTTCCTCTTGCTCAACACTGTGTAACTGAGATTGAGGCGGGCAAACTCTATTTGTTGTGGATGACATTCCACTTCAAGTTCATCAAGAAGCCAGTCATACAAAGAACGGTTGTTCTCAAATTCCAGCGTGCAGATGGAATGAGTGATACCTTCCATTGAATCTGAAAGACAGTGGCCAAAGTCATACATGGGATAAATGCACCACTTGTCGCCTGTCCTGTGATGGTAAACACGCCTGATACGATACAGGGCAGGGTCCCTCATAATCAGGTTGGGTGCTGACATATCAATTTTTGCCCTGAGAACACAAAAGCCGTCTTCAAACTCTCCTGCTCTCATGCGCTCGAACAGATCAAGGTTTTCCTCGGCTGAGCGGTAACGATACGGACTTTCCATTCCCGGTTCCGTCAGAGTGCCCCTGTATTTTTTTATTTTCTCGGGACTCAGGTTGCAGACGTAAGCTTTGCCTTTTTTGATCAATTGAACGGCAAACTGATACAATTGCTCAAAATAGTCAGACGTATAAAAAAGCCTGTCACTCCAGTCAAATCCAAGCCATTTGATATCTGATTTTATTGATTCCACATATTCAACATCTTCCTTGCTCGGATTGGTATCATCAAATCTTAAATTGCATATTCCATTGTTTTCGGCTGCAATACCGAAATTAAGACATATTGACTTTGCATGGCCGATATGCAGATAGCCGTTAGGCTCCGGTGGAAATCTGGTGACCACTTTGCCGTCGTTTTTGTTTGCCTTAATGTCTTCGGCAATAATATTTCGTATAAAGTCGGATGAAGGCTCGGGATTTGTATTGTTCGGTTTAGACATATATCTTTTTCTCCATAATATGACCTAAATTGAGCAATTTTTTACTCGATCTTTACCAATCTCCTGCGCATCAAGGACTTGCGAAAAGTCTCGACATATCCATTGGTATGCCTACGCTTTTCGCAAACCTTGCTGCATCAAGATCTCGGCACATTTCTTCGCAAAAGATCGCTCAACTTAGGTATGATAGTTTTGTAAAAAAATTATCTTGATCTTTCATAATAAGGCATAACTTCAGGTATCAATTCCCTCATATTATTTATTCGCGTTTCATCAGAAGGATGAGTGCTCATGAATTCCAAAGGGGCTTTTCCTTGTTTTTCCTTAGCCATTCTTTTCCAGAATTCTACTGTGGTATTAGGATCGTATCCAGCCATTGCCATGAAAATCATCCCTAGATGGTCTGCCTCATTTTCATGTAGTCTGCTATAGGGCAGCATTAAACCATACTGGGCGCCTATACCAAAAGCAGACATCCATAGCTGTTGGGTTGCTTCTGGTTTTTGCGCCATAGCTGTTGAAAGAGCCATGCCTCCAAGCTGAAGAGCCAGACCCTGGCTCATGCGTTCATTCCCATGTCCTGCTATTGCGTGAGCTATTTCATGCCCCATTACAACAGCGAGCCCATTTTCGTCTCCGGTAATCGGCAGAATCCCTGTATATACAACAACTTTTCCTCCAGGCATGCACCAGGCATTTACCTCTTTGCTTTCAACAAGATTGAATTCCCAGGAATAATTTTCAAGTTCCTCAGACATATTATTCTCAATAAAATATTTTTCCACAGCTTTTTGGATTCTTGCTCCAACAGATTTAACCATTTGAGCCTGCTTTTGATCTGTGCTTAATTTATGTGAATTAAGGAATTCGCCATACTGCTGCAGACTCATTGATAACATTGTAGAACCCGGAATAATGCTTAGCTGTTTTCTCCCGGTAATTGGCACTGTGGCGCAGGATAATAAAAAAATAGAACCAATTAATAATAGAAAATAGTTTTTTAATAGTTTCATGGTTGTTTATCCTTAACGTTGTTAAATACTGTTCCCCAGACTTTTATCTTATACATAAGCCACATATCGTCAAGAACTAAATAGACTTGAACCAAACCGCATAAAAAAACAAAAGCGCATTAAATGCCTGATTTTGTTGTTGCTCACTCTAGTTCTCGTCCTTCAATTTCTTAATAAAACATGAAAACCTTTGCTTTTTTGACCAGAAATACGTCATAAAGGATCTTGATCTCAGAAGGGATTGGTTTCATGAAATTATGCATATTCTGCATAACATTCATATTTGGAGTTATGTAGTTGGAAAACTATGATAAATCAAAAATAATCGTGACTACTCACGTAGTCAGGCTGAAGCTGTTTAGACTGAAGGCTGAAGGGGTCAGAAGTGCAGGATTGCCGTACTTTAGCGAAAACATCTGATTTTTGCACCAAACATGGCTTCAAAATGCGCTTTTTCCTAACAGTCTTCAGCCTTCAGCCTATCCACCTAAGTAGTTACAAATAATCTTTGTAAAGTTTTTATTTCCAGATAGTTATACTGAAACTATCTACTAATTGGTTAGCCAATAAATAAAAATAGGAGTTAAAAATGGTACAGATAGCTGAAATAAAAAAAGAAATTGAAGAATTGCCCAAACAGGAATATGTCAATTTGAGGCAGTGGTTTGCTAAAAAGGACTGGGAGATATGGGATATGCAAATTAAAGAGGACTCAAATTCAGGGAAATTAGACTTCTTAGCCAAAGAAGCTCTGCATGAAAAGAATAATGACAATTTAAAGGCTTTGTAAATGCATAGAACGAGTTCTCGGTTTTGGAAATGCTTTGACAAGCTTCCATCTTCTATCCGGAAAACATCTGATGAAAATTTTGAACTTTTGAAGAACAATCCTTATCATCCTTCACTTCATTTCAAAAAGATTGGTTCCTTTTGGTCAGTTCGAATCGGTCTAAACTACAGAGCTCTTGCAATAGAAGATGGAGAAGACTTTATTTGGGTATGGATTGGAAATCATGATGAATATGAAAAAATGCTAAAATGATGAAAATATTGGCTATCGGGATAGGGACGCCCATCGCTAAAACGTAATGGGTGTCGCATCTTAGGAAAAAATTGATTGGTCTTCGCAAGAAAGCTGGTTTAACCTAAGAAGAGCTTGCCAAGAGACTACATACACAGAAAAGTAATATTTCTCGTCTTGAGAATGTACATTCAAAAATATCGCCAAAGCTATCAACAATAGAAGAGTATGCCAAGGCAGTTGGGTTTAAATTGGAACTCGATTTTGTACCCCAATAAACTTTAAAACCACACAACAATCGGATTAACTCTGACTGAAAAAGGCGGGACATTTTTTGCTTTTAACAATGTTTGTTGTGGGTTTTTTCAGCAGGTTATGCGAGACGCTGGACGTAAATGCCCTAAATAAAGTAGCGAAAGTTAGGAACGTGGACGAAATAACTTCCCCAACTATACATCACAGCTTCAGGCCGCCTTTGTCCGGTCTCAAATCACAAAAATATTGAAATAGCTAGCTATTCCTTCAACTTTTGTGATCTGAGATCGAACAAATTCGACCCAAATCTGTGCGCCTACTTGAGGAAGTTAATTCGTCCACGTTCCTTAGTAATTAAATTCGACGCTCCGATTGTCAGTGATTATATCTTGAAAAAATAAAAAGGGAGGTTTGGCATGGTAAAGGCTTTTTCAGATTTTAACGGATTGGAGATGTTCTTCCTGGCATGTGCCTTCATTGGCGGGTTCTTCGTTCTCGTAAAACTCTTTCTGCAATTTATTGGTGGCCATACTGACACAGATGTTGGTGTGCACAGCAATATCGATATTGATACTGCGCACGTGGATTCTGACGTGGGTTTTCGCTTACTCTCCATGCATGGACTCTCCGCATTTTTTATGATGTTCGGTTTAGTCGGGCTCGCCCTTTACCGACAGAGCCAGGTTGGGGTTATAATCTCCATTATCGGGGCGGTGGCAGCAGGAATGGTCTCGGTGTGGGTCATCGGCAAGCTATTCCAGGTGGCTGCGCGCCTACAATCCAGCGGTACGCTCAAAATCGCTGACGCCGTGAGTAGCACAGGGACCGTTTACCTCACCATCCCCGAAGGGGGATCTGGGCGGGTCAGCCTCAATTTTCGAAACCGTCTTCGCGAATTCGATGCTACCGAAAAAAATGGGGCTGAGGTGCCCACCGGCACTCCGGTACGTGTAGTTCAGGTAAACGCTAATATTCTTGTAGTAGAAATTATTACATAAAAAAAGGAGTAGTCATGTTCGATTTTTGGATTTTTCCCATTGCCGCTTTCCTTATTCTGATTGTATCGACCATCACCTTCCTGGCCTCTCGGTATAAACGTTGTCCATCGGACAAGATACTGGTGGTCTACGGTAAAGTTGGGGAGGGACAATCGGCAAATTGTATCCACGGAGGCGGCGCTCTTATCTGGCCGTTGATTCAGGATTATGCTTACATCAGCCTGACACCGATGACTATCGGCATTCCCCTGCAGAAAGCCCTTTCTTTACAGAATATACGCATTAACGTTCCCTCCACTTTCACGGTCGGCATCAGCACTGAACCAGAGATCATGACCTCCGCTGCCGAGCGTTTGCTCCACCTCTCGCAGGCTGAAATTGAGGAGATGGCAAAAGAAATCATCTTTGGCCAGTTGCGCCTCACCGTGGCTTCGTTGACCATCGAGCAGATCAATCAGGACCGCGAGAGTTTTCTGGACTCGGTCCGCAAGAATGTTTCTCCGGAGCTGAATAAAATCGGCCTGTTCCTGATTAACGTCAACATTACCGATATCACAGATCAGTCGGGGTACATTGATTCTATCGGTAAGAAAGCAGCTTCCGAGGCGATTAACCAAGCCAAGGTCGATGTTGCCGAACAGGAAAAGCTGGGTGCTATTGGTGAGGCCGAAGCGACCAAGGTGAAAGAAATCAGGGTGGCGGAAAATGTGGCCGAGTCAAAAAAAGGTAAGAAAAAGGCCGAGGCTGACCAGCGTGTTTTTGTCCAGCAACAGGAGACGGAAGCCACGATCGGTGAGGCTGCAGCCAACCGTGATAAAGAGATTAAAGTTGCTGAAAATGTGGCTGAGTCGGCAAAGGGCCAGAAAAAGGCCGAGGCTGATCGACGTATCGTTGTTCAACAACAGGAAGCTCAAGCTGTGGACGGCGAAAACCACGCTAAGGCTGATATCGCCGATGCCAATGCTGAACTAACAGTGAAACAGGCATCTGCCTTGCAACTAGGCGAGGTAGCGCGGCGCGAGGCAGAGGTTGAGATTCAGAAAGCACAATATAAGGCCGAACAGGAAAGGCTCAACGCTGAAGAAGTGGTACGCCAGGAAATTGATAAGAAAAAAGTTGAGATTGCTGCCGAAGCCGAAGCCGAAAAAACCCGCCGCGAGGCAAAAGGTCAGGCCGATGCCATCCTTCTTAAATATCAGGCCGAGGCCGAGGGTGTGCGTCAGGTGCTTGAAAGTAAGGCTGCCGGATATTTTAATCTGGTTAAGGGATGCAATGGCGATGCAAAAGCGGCGGCTACCCTGCTTATGACCGAAAAAATTGAACAAATTGTACAACTTCAAGTAGAGGCTATTCGCAACATCAAAATAGACAAAGTCACGGTCTGGGATCCTGCCGGAGGTGGCAAAGACAGCACAGCCACCTCAAACTTTCTTTCCGGGTTGATCAAAAGTTTACCGCCACTGCACGACGTGGCTGCTATGGCTGGGATTGAACTTCCCAAGTACCTTGGCGAAATTGTTTCGGAAAAAGCGGCACAGAAAACATCTCAAGATAAAACGGCTTCCAGCGAAAACGCTTAACTTGCTGCTATCACCGCTATTGCTCACATAGGAAAGAAGCAAAACAAAAAATGGTAGCATTCTCGCATGACCAAGCAAATGCAGCCGACTCGTAAACTCGCGGCTAATTTGTGGGTTAAAAAAAACAAAATTTCATTTTTAAAAAAGGAATTCCGCTTGAAAAATTACAAAAATATTATTGCTCTGATTCTGGTCGTTTTTTTACTTTCAGCAAGCCAGGCAAATGCAGAAGGTAAATGGTGGGAGAAAGGGATTAATCTTTTTAAAACACAGAACAAAATATCAAAAGAACCCAGTATCGGTGAAATTGGTGAGGCATTTAAGGTAGCGCTTCGTATCGGCTCCGAAAATGTAGTTAAAAAGTTAGGCGATGTTGATGGTTTCAATGCTGATTCTGCTGTTCACATACCATTGCCAAAGGAATTAAATACTGTAAAGACAATGTTAGCTAAAGTTGGGATGTCTCGAATAGTTGATGACCTTGAACTAAAACTTAACCGCGCAGCTGAAGCCGCAACCCCAAAGGCTAAAGAACTTTTTTGGCAGTCAATCACTGAAATGACGTTTGACGACATTAAGGGTATTTATGAAGGCTCCGAAGATTCCGCAACAAGATATTTTCAGGGAAAAATGTCTCCATCGTTGAGCAAAGAAATGCGTCCGATAGTTGAAGAAAGCCTGTCAAAGGTGGGAGCAATTCAAGCTTTTGACAACGTAATGGACAAATATCAAACTTTGCCATTTGTGCCAGATGTAAAAGCAAATTTAACAGACCATGTTGTTCGAAAAGGAATGGATGGCATATTCTATTATATTGCAAAAGAAGAAGCTGCTATTCGAAAAAATCCTGTGAAACAAACTACCGACTTGTTGAAGAAAGTGTTTGGCGCTAAGTGATTATAATTTTTTCCATGCCGGGCAAGAAAAAAATTAAAGCATTCAAAAATGGCCGAAAAAAATATTTTGCAAATACTTGCCCCAAATGCGGGGTTTTGTATGAAGGGATCGGTATAAGATTTCAACCGATGTTACAAAAAATAAATTGAAGATTATTGGTGGATATATGGAGAGGTTAAGGGACATACGACAACGGTTTTTAAGTATTCATTTCATCTTGGCTTATTATGACAACAGGACGTACTTTTTTAATTTCGCTTCCTATCGTGGGGTTGAGGTCAGCAAAATATATTTCGTACCTTTTAATGTTCAAAGTCTTCATCCTCTAATCCGTCAATAAGCGTTGTGTCAAAATCGTCCCAATCTTCTTTTTCATTAGCCATGGCTTTATATGTATCTTCCCAAGAAAGTTTATTGTCGTCTTTCTTTCGAAGAAGCAGTCCACTGTCTGTTTCTTCAAGCAAAAGGGAATTATTAAGACCATATTTTTGAAGGAGTGCTTTGGGTATGCGCACTCCCTTAGAATTTCCAATAGGGACAAGTTTAATATCTCTTGAACGTATTTGTTTTTCCATAGGTATTGTTCCTTAAATTATTATTGAATTTTTATGTAATCATTGTAATTATATTTGTTGATAACGTCAAGTTTAGATACAACTTTTTATTAGACACGTATTATATTGAAATAGCGAGCATTTCGCACAATAAATCGTTGAGCAGATGCCTAATTTCATGCGGCTTTCAAAGGAAGTTATGTGCAAGAATCTACTGGAATATCGTAATTCACATGTGGCTATTCCCAACTATTAATTATTACCCAAAAGAAAGGAGAAAATTATGAAAGATAGGTTTTGCTTTATTCTGTCCATTGTAACATTACTGATGGTTTGTAGTTGGCCTGTTTATGCTGAACAACAACAGGACTTTTTTTCATCGAGTCTCCACCACACTGGTGAAGGAATGCGATATTGGTATGAGGCTAAGGATGGCTTCATGGCGATAACAGGCGTTCCGTATGAAAAGCTTGGCTGTAAAAATTGCCATGTGAAAGGGTGTAATGACTGTCATCTTAAAAAAACAGAAAAGGGTCTTGTTTACTCACTGGAAATGGCCCGGGACCGTAAAACCTGTCTAAAGTGCCATGCCCGAGAGAAAGCCACAATTAAACTGGATGAAGGCAGGGATAGTTTAGGTGTACATATGAAGGCCGATATGACCTGTTCCGATTGTCATACGTCGAGAGAGATTCATGGAGATGGGAATATTTACAAAAGCATGAGAGATCCTGGTGCGATGGATGCAGCTTGCACAAACTGCCATACGAAAGACTCAGAGGATTATCCCGTAGTTCCGGAAACCAGGTCCCACACCGTCCATAAGAACAAGTTGGACTGTAATGCCTGTCATGTCCAAAATACCCTAACTTGCTACAATTGCCATTTTGGTGAACTTGCAAGGACTAAAAGCAAACCAAAAAGCTTTGTAACAAAGGTCAAAGATTTTTTACTTTTGGTAAAATACAGAGGGAAAGTTACAAGCGGGACAATGCAAACCTTAGTCGGTCCTAAGAACGAGCCCTTTATAGCCTATGTTCCTTACTTTACCCATTCAATTATGGGTGAGGGCAGAAAGTGCGAGCAATGCCACGCTACGAAGGCTGTCAATATCCTTGCCTCATCCAAAAAATTTACTCCGGCCACCTTCAAAGATGGCAAACTCGAGTTTTACAAAGGCGTGCTCCCTCTGGTTCCGAGTCTTTTGAACTGGCCGTTTTTAGAAAAGAAGGAGGGCAAATGGGTGCCTTTTGAACCTACGGGGAAACCTCTCATCCAAATGGCGGTTTACGCTGAACCATTCACGCAGGATGAGCTGAAGAAGTTGCAAATGAAACACAAATACGGAAAGTAGTTTGAATTTCAGAAGCGATAAGGCACCACATAACAAATAAGGATAGATCGTGAGAGCGAAGCGAACCACGATCTATTCTTATTCGTTAGAAAGGATTGATATGTCTGAAATTGAGAAGGCGCAACTTGATATGGTCAACAGTTTTATTGTCCATTGACAGTTTTTTCTTGCAAACTTAATAATTAGTATTTATAAATTTATTTTTTAAATAATTACTTAAGAGTAACGGACAGACATTTTTGCGTTTTCGTGCCCAGCCTGCTGATCAATCCTTCCTTTTCACACGGATTCTGGATATTGTTTCTGCCCTGTTTCTAAAACCTAAATTGAGCGATTTTTTACTCGACCTGCACCGATCTCTTGCCCATCAAGATCTTGGCACATTTCATCGCAAAAAATCGCTCAACTTATAGACTTTCAGATAATTGATTTCACAAGGCCAGAGGAAGGAAGTCGTATTAGTTATACTTCGATGACTGATAACGCAGTGAAATTATTTATCTGAAAGTCTATAGTTAAAAGGAGAATAATGTTATGCTAATGAAAATTTATACTGGAAAGTTTTTTTCGAGAAGATTTATTTATGCAATTATAGTGGCGCTGTCTTTATCCATAGCCGCTTTAACCGTCCAGGCTGAAAAAAATGAGCCTTCGATAGATAAAGTAGCTATAGTTAATGGATCTGTTATTACCAGTGAAGAATTTAATAGAGAACTAAACCCGATAAAACAAAGGATTTCACAGCAGGGACAAAAAATTTCACCGGTACAGCTTGAAGGTATCAGAAATAAAATTCTTGATAACCTGATCAACATCGAACTGCTGTTTCAAGAAAGCCGGAATAACGGAATTAAAGTTGAAAAAGAGGCAATCGATTCTCAAATAAAATCTTTAAAACAAAACTTATCAAATGATACTGAATTTAAAAACTTTTTAAGCGAGCTAAATTTATCTGAGAGTGCCTTTAAACTAAAAATCAAGAAGGGTATTGCAATACAGAAGTTTATTGAAACTCAGATTGCTGATAAGATTAAAATTTCAGATGAAGAAAGCAAGGCCTTTTATGATACCAATCCCGACCTTTTCAAACAGCCCGAACAGATAAAAGCGAGTCATATTTTGATAAAAGTTGAGCCGGGCGTAGATGAAATAAAGAAGTCTGAAGCAAAAGAAAAAATTAAAAATATTCAACAAAAGCTTAATAAAGGCGAAGATTTTGCTACACTTGCTAAAGAATTTTCAGAAGGCCCCAGTAAAAATAAAGGCGGAGATTTGGGCTACTTCCAGCGAGGTCAAATGGTAAAACCTTTTGAAGATGCAGCCTTTGCATTAAAAACTGAAGAGGTAAGCGATATTGTAGAAACTCAGTTTGGATATCATATCATCAAAGTTATAGATAAAAAGCCTGAAAAAACAATTGGTTATGAAAATGTAAAAAAAGACCTTACTCAGCATTTGAAACAGGAAAAAACAAATCAGGAAGTCAAAATATACATACAAAAACTCAGAGAAAAATCCAAAATAGAAAAATTTTTGTAATACTTAAGGGCTTGGTCAAAAATAACTTGGCATTTTTGCATCCCAAATTCTACCAACTTATTTTTGACCAAGCCTAGGTTGAGCGATTTTTTGCGAAGAAATGTGCCAAGATCTTGATGTGGCAAGGAAGGCAATATCATAAAAAAACGTGTTTTGATCAGTTTTCTTTTATTTACAAGCCTCTTCATCGTCGCGTCCTGCGGGGAGAACGATAACTCAACCCCCGAAGCAGAGCCTCCAAGTCTCTCTGTTGCCGCTGATCCTGAAACAATCCAGCTTGGTGAATCGACAACCCTTTCCTGGAGTTCTACAGATGCTGATTCCTGTGACATTGAACCCGGAGTCGGCAGTGTGGCAGCAGATGGATCGATCGCGCTTTCGCCGGCTCAGACCACCACATATACGATCACGGCCACGGGGCCCGGAGGCACTGCCACTGCAAGCACCACAGTCACGGTGATCCATCCTGCTCCGAGTGCAAGTATTTATGCAGATCAAACAAGTATTATGGCCGGTGAGACGGTTTTTCTCTCCTGGAGTTCGGCCCATGCGGATTCCGCTGTCATAGATAATGGAATCGGTGCTGTTTCCGTAAACGGCTCGACAACGGTTTCACCTGCGGCGACCACGAGTTACACAATTAGGGTTGCAGGTCCGGGGGGGACAGCCACAGACAGTGTTACCATCAATGTGAACGATCCCTCTCCTGTGAGCATCAGCGCCGCACCGACAACTATTGAACAAGGAGGATCATCCAGCCTGTTATGGACCTCGGCCAATAGCCAGAGCGCTCACATTGACAACGGTATCGGTGTTGTGCCTGTAAACGGATCGATCACTGTTTATCCCGACCATACCACCACATATACCATCTCTGTTATCGGTGTTGCCGGCTCCGCAAGCGCTCAGGCCGTGGTCACTGTGATGGGCAATCCAAAGCCCCAACCGGAAGGCTCCTTTGGCGAACAATATGAGGATCTGATCCCGCCTGATGCCACCCTTGAATCATACGACACCAAGCGGTTTTCTGTGATAACCGGCCTGGTTCACGACCTGGCAGGTTCTCCCATATCAGATGTTTCTCTCACCATCCACGGCCACCCCGAGTATGGAACTGCCGAAACAAATACTGAAGGCCGGTTTTCTATTCCAGTAGAAGGTGGAGGAACTATCACGGTTGTCTACCAAAAAGAGAGCCTGATCACTGCCCAGCGGCAGGTCTATGTCCCCTGGAATGACGTTGCCATTGCAGAGACGATTCAAATGATCGCTGAAGACCCCGCAGCCACCACCGTCACCTTTGACGGAAACCCGAACACGGTAGTTGCTCACCAGAGCACAGAAGTAGCCGATGAGTTTGGCAGCCGCTCCTGCACAATGGTCTTTACCGGTGACAACCGGGCATATCTAATAGATGAACAGGGCAATGATATTCAGGAGCTTGCCACCATCACCACCCGGGCAACCGAGTTTACCACGTCCGAGTCCATGCCGGCAAAACTTCCCCCCAACTCTGCATATACCTATTGCGTTGAACTCAGCGTGGATGGCGCACAGAGGGTGAGGTTTGACAAACCAGTCATCACCTGGGTCGATAATTTCCTGGAATTTGATGTGGGAAGTGCTGTCCCCGTGGGCTACTACGATCGAGATTGGGGTGTCTGGGTGCCCTCTGACAACGGCGTAGTGGTTCGGCTGCTCGATACGGACAGCAACGGGATCGTGGATGCCCTGGATGCGGACGGCAATGGTCAGCCCAACGACCTCAACAACAATGGATTGTTCAGCGATGAAGTAAAAGGGCTGGGTGATAGCGAGAGATATGCCCCAGAATCCACGTTCTGGCGGGTTGCTGTGACCCATTTCACCCCCTGGGATTGCAACTGGCCATTTGGCCCTCCTGATGATGCCGTTTCTCCGAATCCCGAAGGCGAACCCGATGCCGACCAGCAAAAAGATGAAGAAAAGGATTGCAAGACTGGCAACATAGCCTCTTTCGTGGAAGAAAGAAGTCGTATTTTCCACGAAGACATTTCCATCCCCGGCACCGACATCATTCTACATTATGCCAGCAACCGTGTAGAAGGCTACAAGACCGTGATAGACGTGCCTGCATCCGGGGACGAAGTCCCTGCAAGCCTAAAGAAAATAATTGTCAATGTCGATCTGGCAGGCCGAATCCTGGAACAGATCCTTGAACCCCTGCCCAACCAGAAGGCGGTATTTGAATGGGACGGCCTCGACTACCTCGGCAGACCGGTCAGGGGTTCTGCTACAGCTCATGTGAGTGTAGGGTTTGTCTATGACGCGGTCTATTTGTCGCCTGGAAATCTTGAGATGGCATTTGCCCAGGCAGGTGGTGATGCAACAGGCATAGGTGCCAGGCAGGAGCTGACCTCCTGGAAGCGCGACTCATTACGTATCGGAGCAAAAATCAGCGGTATCGCCGAAGGCTGGACCCTGTCAGCTCACCATTATATGAATTCCATGGCTACCCCTACCCTTCTTAAGGGAGACGGCACAACAATCAGAAATTATGCCCACATTATCGAAACTGTTGCAGGCAATGGAACAGAGGGTTACAGCGGCGACGGCGGTCCTGCTGTCCAGGCTAAATTGTATCTTCCGCACGGCGTGGCAGTAGATGCATCAGGCAACATATACATCGCAGATACGTACAATCACTGTGTGCGGAAGGTGGATACGAGTGGCATTATCACAACCGTGGCAGGCGATGGAACACGGGGTTACAGCGGCGACGGTGGCCCTGCTGTCCAGGCTAAATTGTATTATCCGCGCGGCGTGGCAGTAGACGCATCAGGCAACATATACATCGCAGATATGTGGAATCACTGTATCCGAAAAGTGGATACAAGCGGCATCATTACAACCGTGGCAGGTGATGGAACACAGGGCTACAGCGGCGACGGCGGTCCTGCTGACCAGGCCAAATTGCGCTATCCGTGCGGCGTGGCAGTAGACGGATCAGGCAGCATATACATCGCAGATGCGTGGAATCACTGCATCCGGAAAGTGGATACAGGCAGCAGCATCACAACCTTGGCAGGCGATGGAACATACGGTTACAGCGGTGACGGCGGTCCTGCTGACCAGGCCAAATTGCGTTATCCGCACGGCGTGGCAGTAGACGGATCAGGCAGCATATACATCGCAGATACTTACAATCACTGTATCCGGAAAGTGGATACGAGCGGCATCATCACAACCGTGGCAGGCAATGGAACAGAGGGTTACAGCGGCGACGGCGGCCCTGCTGACCAGGCCAAATTGTATAATCCATTCCGCGTGACAGTAGACAGATCAGGCAACCTGTACATTGCAGATACGTTCAATCACAGTATCCGGAAAGTGGATACGAACGGCATCATCACAACCGTGACAGGCGATGGAACATACGGTTACAGCGGAGACGGCGGCCCTGCTGACCAGGCCAAATTGTGTTATCCGGACGGCGTGGCAGTAGGCGGATCCGGCAACCTGTACATCGCGGGTCATAATAACAACCGAATCCGGAAGGTGGGTTACTCCTCTGCCTTTGCCGGCACCATGACTGCCGGAGATACCCCTTTTGCAGAAGCAAATGGTCTGGGGCATATCATGAGCAGCACCGGCCGCCACAAGCAGACCATTGATCTTGATACAGGCACAGTCCTGTATGAGTTCGGCTATAACGATAACAATAATTTGCTTTCCATAACCGACCGCTTCGGCAACCAGATCACCATTGACAGAAACAGCAGCGGCGTGCCCATTGCAATCATCTCACCTGACGGGATCACAACCCGTTTGACCACAGACGCAAACAACCACCTGACTCGCGTCACTTACCCGGACAACAGTTTTTACAGCTTTGAATATACTTCGGACGGCCTAATGACGGCCAAAATAGAGCCCGAGGCAAATAATTTTGAGCATCAGTTTGATTCTTCAGGCCGGTTGACAGATGCAAGGGACAATGAAGGAGGGCACTGGCAATTCGCGCGGTCCGTGCAGAAAAACGGCGATATTTTGTATCAGAAACTAACCGGCGAAGGCAACCTGACCTCCTACCTCGACCATACGTATTCCACGGGCGCCTATACGTCAACAATCATTGATCCCACAGGCGCAGAGACCCTGTTTACTCAATCATCCGACGGCCTCACCACAACCAAGTCCTTGTCTTGCGGCATGGACCTGATCTTTGAATATGGGATTGATTCGGCATACAAGTTCAAATATCTTAAACAAATGCGTGAAAGCACGCGCTCAGCCTTGGAGAAAGTTACGCTTAGGAATAAGACCTATCAGGATACAAACGCAGACGATATCCCGGATCTGATCACCGAAATACTAACAGACAATGGCAAGACAACCACTCTTTCACACGATATCTTCCAATCCAGAAAGACCGTTACCTCCCCTGAAGGCAGGACTCTGACCACGCTGTACGATCCTGATACCCTTTTGACCAAAAGCATGACCATCCCGGGCCTTTATGAAACAAGCTATGGGTATGATGCCAGAGGGCGGTTAACGTCCACAAGCGCCAATACCAAAGCGACTACGTTTGCCTATAATGCGCAGGGATTCCTTGAATCCATCACCGATCCTGAAGATCACACTACCACCTACTCCTACGATGCTGTTGGCCGAATGACCGCGATCAACCGGCCGGACAGCACAATAGTGGGCTTTACGTACGACCAAAACGGCAACATGACTCTGCTCACCAACCCATCGGACATCAATCACGGCTTTGGCTACAACATGGTCAATCTCAAGAACGCGTACTGGACACCTATGAGCGGCAGTTACAGCTATGTGTACGACAAAGACAGGCGGCTTATCCGGACCAACTTCCCGTCAGGCAGCCAGATCAACAATATATATAACAAGACCAGACTTGTACAGATCCAGACACCGGAGGGAAATATTGATCTGAGCTATCTTTGCGGCACAAAGCTGGGCTCAATTACCAATGGAACAGACACGATCACATATGAATATGACGGAAAGCTTGTCACCTCTGAGACCCTGACTGGGACTCTGAATCAATCCCTTGCTTACAGCTACAACGATGACTTCAACGTCCAGGACGTTACTTATGCCGGCAAGACCCGGATGTACACCTATGATAATGACGGTCTCTTGACCGGGGCCGGCGCCTTTACTATTGCCCGCAATTCCGGAAATGGTCTGCCCGAGGCCGTCACCGATGGGTCACTGAGCCTGACTCGCAGCTTCAACGGCTATGGAGAAATCAATGATCAGAGATTTTCCATAAGCGGCACAACCCTCACCTCCTGCAACCTGACCCGTGACAATGCAGGCAGGATCACGGCCAGGGCCGAGACAGTTGAAGGGGTTACGTCCGATTATGCCTACACTTATGACGCCATGGGACGGCTTCTCACCGTGACCAGAGATGGAGTCGTAGTCGAAGAATACGCATATAACGCGGTCGGAACCCGGATCTATGAAAACAACGTACTGAGGGGTATTTCACAAAGAGACTATGTCTATTCCGATGAGGATTGTCTGCTCACCGCTGGCAGCGCCAGCTACAAATACAATGCAGACGGCTTCCTAACCACTAAAATCGAAGTGACAGATGTTACAAGCTATGACTACTCATCCCGCGGGGAACTTCTTGGAGTGACCTTGCCGGACGGCACGCTCATCAACTATGTCCATGACCCATTGGGAAGGAGGATAGCAAAGAAAGTCAATGGCGTGACAACCGAGAAATATCTCTGGCAGGACCTGACCAGGCTCCTTGCGGTCTTTGACGGCAGCGACAACCTCATCATGCGGTTCGAGTATGCAGATGGCCGGATGCCCGTTGGTATGACAAAAGACGGCTCCACGTATTACCTCACCTACGACCAGGTGGGTTCGTTGAAAATTATTGCAGACACCGCAGCAAATGTGCTAAAAAGAATAAAGTACGATTCATTCGGCAATATAATCCAAGACACGAATCCATCATTTGCCATCCCCTTCGGGTTTGCAGGTGGCCTGCACGACCGAGACACAGGGCTGGTCAGGTTTGGCTACAGAGACTACGACCCGGATACAGCCAGATGGACGGCAAAGGATCCTATAGGCTTTGCCGGAGGGGATACTGATCTTTATGGGTATTGTTTAAATGATCCGGTTAATTGGGTGGATCCGGAAGGGTTAATAAATTGGGGGGCTATTGGAAAAGGAGCTATTGCTACATTCGGTGGTGGTGTATCGGTTGTTACTGGTGCTGCTGTTTCAACAACAGGTGTTGGCGCTGTGGGAGGCGTTCCTGCTATTTTAGGAGGCTCTGCAGCTTTTGGATGGGGTATTTCACAAATAATTACAGGATTCTTGGATAATGAGATACCATTTATGGGAGTTAAAGAGGCAGTAATAAAAAGCACAACAGCTTGTTACTCAACTCAGGATGAACTAGTTGCCATAAATGCATTAGGTGACATGCTATTGACCGGAAGAACCTTACCTTCTAATATAGGAAACATTAATAGTGTTATACAAAGTAGTCAGTCAATTTATAATTCAGGATCTACTATTATGAATGCTATTAAATGAATTGTTTGTTAATTACCGAAAAAGAGTTGAGGGGTTAAATGTCAAACTTTATCTTGCCAGTTTCATTCACTATGTTTGCAATCTTTTTTTTAGTTCTTTCCAAAAGTAAAAAAAATTATCAAAAATTAGTTGAAAATAATGGTGAAAAGTTCGCTAATCAAGTTAATAAAACCCTTAAAACGGGTGGCTATTTATTAATAGTTTGTTCATTGTTATGGTTGGCAGGCAATTTTTTTTAAAGAATACCTGAATCCGTTTGATGTGGATATTTTTGCTATGGACTATTTTTGGGACAGTCGGATTTGCCGATAGACTGAAACCCAGATTTTTAAAAGAAAGGTTTTGTGGACAGTGTTAGGCCTCATCTTGATGCGTTACGACAAGTCTCCGGGTTCTGAAAAAATCTCTCTACCGATATGTTCACCCACAGGGAACAAGAATGGATAGACCAGGAACAAAACCAAGCCTCACCGCGATAACGATTCGAAACGCCAGGAAGGGCTTTTCTCAGAACAGCGACGAGTCATTGAATGTGCTCGATGGCATTGATTTGGATGTTGCGGCGGGTGAGTTTCTGGCGATATTGGGGCCGTCGGGTTGTGGAAAATCAACATTGCTCAATGTTCTGGCGCGTGTGGAGGTCTTGGATTCCGGTCGTGTGGAGTACAATCTAAATGCTAATAATGGCGTGAAGGGAAAAATTGCCGTTGCCTGGCAAGAAGAATCCCTGATGCCGTGGAAAACGGTTCACAAAAACATTGAGTTTCCTCTCATCGCAACCAACAGCGCCAAAACGGAGCGGAAAAACCGGGTCGAAAAGTGGATTGCTGCTGTAGGCCTGAATGGTTTCGCCGATTATTATCCTTCGCAGCTTTCCCAAGGCATGAGGAAACGGGTCTCACTCGCGGCGGCCCTGGTATCCGAGCCTGATTTGCTCTTGATGGACGAGCCGTTTTCAGCGCTTGATCCGTATACGAAACGCCAAATCGAAAAAGAAGTGGTGCGGCTCTGGGAATCGCTGGATACGACCATTATTCTTGTGACGCATGACGTTCAAGAGGCTGTCGCGCTTGCTGACCGGATCGTCGTGCTCACAGCGCGGCCCGCCAGGGTGGAGAGTGTGAGCGACAATCCATTGCCACGCCCCCGCGACCTGGACGCGCTTTACGGGCAAACGGAGTTCCACGAAATCGTGCGCGAACTCTGGCTGCATTTGACGGAGGGACACAATGAAGCGACGCCTTAACTGGACAGTGTTCCTCATGCAAACAGGGCTTGTTGCCCTTTTTCTATCGGCATGGGAGATATCCGCTCGCGTCAAGGTGCTTGATCCTTTTTACGTTAGTTCCCCCGAGCGCATCGCCAAACACGTCGCTACCTGGTTTAGCGAGGGCATTCTTTTTAAACACTTGTGGGTAACGCTATCTGAAGCCGCTGTCGGCCTCGTCGCTGGTATGCTGCTGGGTCTGGCATTTGGTTTTCTCTTCGCCGCCAGTCGCAAGATCGACGCGGTGCTTCAGCCCTTCATCGGAGTGCTGAACGCCTTGCCCCGTATTGCCTTTGCTCCGCTCATTATACTGTGGTTTGGGCTTGGTTTCCTCTCCAAGGTGGTTATCGTCGTGTCACTGGTATTCTTTGTCGTCTTTTTCAACACTTACCAGGGATTCAAAGACGTCAACCCCGTGCTGCTGAAGAATGCCCGCGTGCTCGGCGCCAGCAAATTCCAGATTATCCAGCACATTTATCTCCCGGCCACGATGACATGGATATTCGCCAGCCTGCGTCTCAGTGTGGGCTACGCCGTCATCGCGGCCATTATTGGCGAATACATCGGCGCAAGCGCGGGAATCGGATTTCTCATCGACAACGCTCAGGCCATGTTCGATTCCACCGGCGTTATGGCGGGCTTGACCGTTTTGACATTGACCGTCGCTGTGATAGACTTTATTGTCCGGCGT
>Ga0255377_1033_pt1 | contig 23320 bp, 21 predicted proteins | sample ANMaggSeSYBR01G9_FD_182099 | JGI IMG/M metagenome (GOLD analysis project Ga0255377, IMG submission 182099) | Sediment cell enrichment communities from methane seep in Santa Monica Basin, California, United Staets - ANME aggregate JGI... | ecosystem: Environmental > Aquatic > Marine > Cold seeps >... | reverse complement strand
TTGAGGCTCGTTATTTAAGGAAGTACCAGCGAGGTATTCAGCGATCTGGCGGAGAGTTTTCAGGCTTCCCATTATTTCAGGAGAAACAGATTGTATATGGTTAAGTTTTTCTTCAAGAGAGGAAAAGATTTCTACTCTTTTAATTGAGTCAATGCCCAGGTCGGATTCTATATCCATATCAAGTCCGAGCATTTCTTCAGGATATCCGGTAAGATGACTTACTGTTTCCAGCAGGTTGTTTTCGATTTCATGAATATTATCCTGCGAAGGGCTATTTTTATTTTCCGGGTTTTTATTTTCTGGGCTTTTATCTTGTGATTCGATTTCTGGTTCAATTTCTGTTTGATTCAGCCCTTGAGGCTCGTTATTTAAGGAAGTACCAGCGAGGTATTCAGCGATCTGGCGGAGAGTTTTCAGGCTTCCCATTATTTCAGGAGAAACAGATTGTATATGGTTAAGTTTTTCTTCAAGAGAGGAAAAGATTTCTACTCTTTTAATTGAGTCAATGCCCAGGTCGGATTCTATATCCATATCAAGTCCGAGCATTTCTTCAGGATATCCGGTAAGATGACTTACTGTTTCCAGCAGGTTGTTTTCGATTTCATGAATATTATCCTGCGAAGGGCTATTTTTATTTTCCGGGTTTTTATTTTCTGGGCTTTTATCTTCTGGGCTTTTATCTTCTGATTCAATTTCGCCCCTAACACCCATTGAAGCTTCAGCAAGACGCTGGGTATTTGCCATCATATTTTGCAAAGTACGGCTTGATTCGGTTTGGGCTTCCAAAAACTTTTTATGTATTTCAGCAGTTTGCAACTGGAGAGTCTGCATTGATTCCAGGCCTTGCTTAACTACCTGTAAAGCATTTATAATTAAGTCAGGTTGTTTATTATTATAAAATAGCGAAGCGACATCATTATTCGACGTTCGATGTTGGACGTTCGATGTTGGACGTTCATCTTTTAATTTGTTATTATCCATAGTATATTTTTTCCCGGTATCAGTAATACCCTTATTGTGCTCGACAGATATCAGGCTTGAGGGTGAAGTATTGTCAGGTTTATTTTTTACCTGTTTAATCTGTTTAACTGGGGTTTCAGTGGGTCTTTTTTTGTTTTCTGTTTTCCGGCTTCTATAGTTTGCACCTGAAATAGGAATGCTCATGAGTTGCTTTCTTGATTCTGAAACAGGCCTTTCCCATTTATTCAGTTCAACCCGCTGACCTATAGAGGCAATACGGCAAAGAGTTCTTGCAAGATCAGCCAATCCGAATTGTTTCCCTGAAGAACAATCTAAAGCAATGGCTTGAAATTTACGGTCGTTTAGTATTGATTTTACAAGTCCTGTAAGAACTGATTTGGGCCCTATTTCTATAAATGTGCGAATTCCCATTTCAAACAGATTCTCAACATTGCTGACAAAATCAACAGGAGATATCAGGTGATCGCCAAGCAGTTTTTTTACATGTTCGGAATCATAAGGATATGCTTTGCCGGTTGTATTAGATAAAACCGGTATTTCCGAAGGAGAAATTTTGATCTTTTTTAATGCTTTTTTGAAAGGTTTCCGGGCATTTTTAACGAGACTGCTGTGAAAAGCAGCGGCCACGGGGAGCTTTATTGCTTTTAATCCTTCCTTTTTACATATTTTTACAGCACGGTTTATTGCTTCAATTGAGCCGGATAGAACGCCCTGGTTATGGCTGTTCTTGTTTGCAAGAATGACATCTGAACCTACTTCAATAACTAAGTGTGCAAGTTTTTCAAGGCTTGCCTTTACAGCCAGCATGGCGCCGTTTTCCTGATCTTTATTTTGGCCTGCTGCTGCCATTGAATTGCCCCTTGAAATTGAAAGAAGAAAAAATGTGTCTATATCTATCCAGCCTGCTGAACAAAGGGCTGTCAATTCACCGAAGCTATGTCCACATGTTGCGTCAGGTTTTATGCCGAATTCCTTAAGGATATTGTGCATTGCCAGGCTAACGGCGCCAATTGCCGGTTGAGCAATGTCGGTTCTTCTTAAAGCTTCTTCCTGCTCTTTCTTTTCTGTTTTTGTTTGAGCCGGCCTGGGATAGATAAAATCGCTTAGCAGTTCAGAATTATTATATTTTTCATTGGCTTTTTCAAGGATGTTAAATGCCTCCGGGAATGTACAGACTAAATCGCGGCCCATTCCTACATACTGGCTACCCTGGCCTGGAAAGATAAATGCGATTTTACCGGGTTTTTCAGGGCCCCCATAAAATATATTCTTCAAATTCCTGTTGTTTTCTCTATCATTATTTTGCCAGTTTGATTCAATTGAATTTGATGCTTCGCTGAGAAGTCCTGAAAAATCATCATACGGATTTCCTAAGGAATTAGATGGTCTTTCAAGAACTAAAAGAAATCTGAATTGATCATCCGGTGAAAAATTTTTTCTGGTTTTTACTGCTTTAATTGCGAGTTCTTTATATGAGATTCCTTTATTAATGGAGTTTTTTAAGGTGCGAAATTTGTTTTCAACTTCTTCTTTGCTGGAAGCCGATAAAGCAATAATTTCAACTGAACCATCCCAGAAAATTTCATTTTTATTCCGATGGTGTTCTTCCAGTACAATATGAAAATTACTTCCACCAAATCCAAATGCGCTGACCCCGGACCTGCGCGGGTGTTCCTTTTTAGAAAACCATGGCCTTGACTCAGTATTTATGTAAAAGGGTGTATCACTAATACCCAATTTTGGATCAGGCTCGTCAGCTTTTAATGTGGGAGGTAATACTTTGTTATAAAGAGCAAGTGCGGCTTTGATCAGCCCGGCGCTTCCTGCAGCGGCTTTTGTATGCCCAATCATGGATTTTACCGAGCCTAATGCGCATTTATTTGCTTTTTTATCAGACTCATCAAAAAGGCGTTTAAGTGCACTGAACTCAACATTATCTCCGACACGAGTGCCTGTACCATGTGCTTCTACAAGCTCAACAGAATCCGGATCAGTATCAGCATTCTCATAAGCAATGCGAAGGGCTTCCAACTGTCCTTCCGATTTGGGAGAATATATGCTTTGTGATTTTCCATCGCTTGAAGAGCCTATGCCCTTGATGACTGCATAAATTCTATCGCCGTCTCTTTCAGCATCTTCAAGCCTTTTAAGAACCAGTAATCCTATTCCTTCCCCCAAAACAGTTCCGTCCGCATCTTTAGAAAAAGGTCTTGAATCTCCGGTTGGTGAAAGAATGAATGTCCTGGCAAAGCACATGTGCATGAAAATATCGTTTAAAGTATCCAGACCACCGGTGACTACCATGTCTGACCGTCCTGATGAAAGTTCGAGGAGGGCGAGGTAAATAGCTCCCATCGAGCTGGCGCAGGCTGCATCGACAACACAGTTTGTGCCTCCTATGTCAAGACGGTTGCATATTCTTCCTGCAATAACATTCCCCAACAGACCCGGAAAAGAATTCTCCTGCCATGATACATATGAGTCAGATATTTTTTTAATAACTTCTTCTGCTTTATCAGGTTCAATACCTGAATTGTGAAGAGCTTTTCGCCAGATTGGATGCCCCAGCCTTGCAGCCAGCGGAATGGTAAGTTCCTGAGTCCCTGTTGCGCCGAGTATTACGCTTGTCCTGCTATGGCTGAAGTTGGCTTTTCGTCCATAGCCTGCATTTTCAAGCGCCATCCTGGCTGCAAGCAGGCCCAGGATCTGGGAGGTATCAGTTGCTTCAAGAGAAGAAGGAGGCATACCGAATTCAGTAGGATCAAAAGGAACAGCCGAAAGGAATCCCCCTCTTTTACAGTAGATATGGTCTGATTTTTTGGGATCCTTATCAAAGTAATCGTCAGGAGACCAGTGGGTTTCCGGGATATCAGTAATGCCGTCCTCACCCTTAAAAATCAGACGCCAGTATTCATGCAGCCCTGATGCTTTTGGGAAAAAACATCCCATACCAATAATAGCAGTGTGAATATTCTTGATTGATTTTTTCTTATTAGTAGTCAATTGTTATACCTTTATAAGCGGTTCACGGTTCACGGTTCGCAGTTAACGGTTTTTAAAAATAGCCTTTTTTAATGATTCCAGCATGTTTGATAGTAATAGTTCACAACTGATTGCTTTTATGTTTTGATCAACCATTAACTGTAAACTGTGAACCGTAAACCGTAAACCGTTATTTAAGCAGTTCCAAAATTTCTGAAAGCTTCATTGGAGATATTTTGCCGACATTATTCGACAGCGCAATTTTCTGGCTGCGAAGCCAGTTTGCGCGCGTTGCAACAGCAGCTCCAAAAAGGAGGTTCATTGCAACTGTTACTGTTTCCCTGTTTTCGTATTTTTCAAGAAAGGACCCTTTTACCCATTCATTAAAAGCACCTATGGCCGGACCACACCATATTTGATAATCGATTTTTCTTGAAAGATCGCCTGCTATCGCCCAGTTTGAACTGCGGCCAAGATATGAACGAAAAATCAGAGCCATCTTGTGTTTTGGATCTTTTTCAGCTCTGATTATCTGGTTTGGATCATTTTTAACAAAAAACTTTTTTGTATTCTCCCATTCATCTTTTAAACTGCATTGGAAAAAATCTTTTTCCAGCATTTTTCTTTGAATCTCAGGTATATTTTCAAGTCTGTCATATCTACAGTAAAGATCGTACAATTTTGCAGCGCGAAACGGAAACATTGTACCGCGTTTTAATACCTGAACTTTTACACCCATTTCAAACATATCTGCTGCAGGAGCCATCGTTACGTCCGCTTGTCTGGCCTCTGCGAGCATTTGACGAACAGATTCCGATGTGCCGGCTTCAATACAGGCCTGGTTGATAGTGCCGGTTAAAATATACGCGGCCCCCATGGAAAAGGCTGCTGCTGCTGCTGAGGGTGTAGCAATTCCACCGCCAAGTCCCACACAAAGAGGTCTTTTATACTTATATTTTTCAGCAAGCTCATCACGAAGCGCAATTATTGTCGGCAATAGAGAAAGAGCCGGCCTGTTATCGGTGTGTCCTCCAGAATCAGCCTCTGCGGTCATATCATCTGCTACAGGTATAGATCTCGCAAGAGTTGCTTCTTCTCTTGTAATCATATTTTTGTCGACAAGTTGATAAAGTATTTTATCAGGCGGCGGCGAAAAAAACTTTCCGGCAACTTCGATCCTTGATACTTTTGCAATAATTTTATTCGGACATACTATATTATCATTGGAATCACGATGGATTCCTTTTACACGGAAATAAACGAGCGGCAGAGTAAGCTCAAGATATGCCGAGGCACTTATAAGTCTTATCCCCCGCTTTAAATACAAATTAACTATCGCTGATTCAAGATCCGGATTGTTGGGACTGTTTATAAGGTTAAAGCCAAAGGCATAGTTGTTATTCACATTCTTTTGAAGTCTATCAATAGCGGACTCTATTTCATCAAGGGAAAGGCCTGCCGCTCCAAAAAATCCCATCATTCCGGCACGTCCTGTTTTTTCAACCATTTCAACCGATGTAATGCCGTTAGCCATTGCTCCTGCAATATATGCATAACGGAGATTGTGTGACTTTTTAAAATATGGATCACCAAGGTCTTCCGGATGAAGTCGGGGAACATATGCATATAAAGGATGAAGGTTATTATTTGATTCTAATTTATTTCCTATAGTTATAGTACCATTCTGGGAGACGGCAATTCCCCCGTCTGTACCTATCAAAAATACAGGATTAGTTACTTTTAATATTGAGTCCTTTATGGCATTATCGCCGACTTTTGGCTCAGTGTTCCCTTTTGTCCACCAGCCGGATATTATTTTGTCAGTATAAGAGGATTGCATTATTTATTAGATAGATTCCAAGCAATTGAAGATAAAAATTAACCACAAAAATTATAATAATTGTAACAATTTAGCCTTTTGAAAAAGAATCTGACAGGATAACAGGATAAACAAGATTTGTAAGCATTCACAGAAATTAGAAATTTGGCCCTCATGCTTTTGTACAGTTCTTCCCAATTTCCAATTTCAAGTTTCAAGTTTCAAGCCGTGAACGGCTACAATAATTTAAATCCTGAATATCTTGTAAATCCTGTCAAAAAATAATATTTAAAACCGCTAAAATGGTACGAATAAGTTAAATTTTAAATATTAATAAATTTAGAGTTTTCTGTCAAGAAAGATAGGAAGAACGCAAAATAATATTTGTTGATTGTTGATTGAAGGTATTCTATTAATTTTATAAAAAGACAGAGCAAAGCGATCCCACAAATCAACAATCAACAATAAATAGGAGGGAATAATGCCAATTGCAACAATTAATATAATACCACTAGGCACAGATAGCCCAAGTGTCGGCAGCTTTGTTGCTGATTGCATAAAAGTTTTAAAAGATGCAGGGGCAAACTTTAAGATGAATGCCATGGGAACTGTTATTGATGGCGATCTGGATGACATCTTAATGCTGGTCAGGAAAATGCACTCGGTTCCATTTGAAAAAGGCATTCAGCGGGTAGTTACTATAGTTTCGATTGATGACCGTCGTGACAAAAAAGTTACATCCTCAGAAAAACTGGAATCACTAATGAAGAGATTGTAGGACAGGTTAATAATAGGTGGAAGGGATCTTCAGCCTTCAGCCTATCCACCTAAGTATTTCCGTAACCGTTTACGGTTGTCGGTTCACGGTTCATGGTTTTTTGCCTGGTTCTCATGCTCCTGCGTGGGAACTCATTGAAGCCCGCAGTTTATGTTCATCCCAAATTATTGAAGAAATTAAACCAGCTTTATGCCTGTTTTTAAAATTTCTTTCACAAATAGATTCTGTAAATTAAAATCATCAGGCGAAAAAGGAATTACTTCTATTTCACTACTTACAGACAGCGTAATCTTTCTTATCTTGTCCTTGTCATTGATTCGATTGCCCCCGAATATATCAGAAACTAAAGCAATATCTATATCGCTCCATTCCTGATAATTCCCTCTTGCATAACTACCAAAAAGTATCGCTTCTTTAATTGGAATATCATTGCGGTTTAACGCTTTAAGATAGTTGTCTATAGTTTTCTTTGTTTTAGCAGGGAGCTGAGCCATTTGTAACATTCCTTAGCCGGGCGGATATAGTTGCAGGCTTTGAATATGTGTTAAATTTCAATAAACAATATCAGTAACCGTTCACGAGGTCAACTGATCCCAGAAATTTCCTTTCATTACGTAACTTCTCCATAAGGGCAAATTACATGATACAAGACTCGCCCCTTTTTTCCCATTCTAACCTTTCCATCCTTTGTGCTATCCTAAAATTATGTAAAAAATGTAATAGAATTTGTGTAATTTGCTTCACAATTTCACATATTTTTCTATGAATTAGCATAGCTATCCTTGCCATATAATCAATGTAACTATTTGATATTTTAAAGTATAATTTCTACAATAGACAAATGGCATAGTTTTTGCTTAACCTTATCCGCAATTCTCGGTGAAAGTTGCCCATTAGCACGATATTTGCATCAAATGGTTCTTGTTTAGTTTTTAAATTGATTGTAATCTTTAAATATCGCGGACAACAAGCAGTGTGAAGGGTGAACCATTAGCCTCCACGGTTCCCGCTGTTCGCTTGGATCTTTTGGATTTGTTGCTGTATCCGGATGTTGATGAAAAGGTCGTTCTCCCACCAACCAGGATATTGCCGGAGTTATTGAACGATGGCACTGCCCTACGAGTACACGCCTAACGGTAGTCCATACAAAGCAGTGCAGGTTTGGGAATACTGCCCTGTTTTACTTTGTAAACACCTGGTTTTTCGCTATGTGCTGCCAGAAGACATGATATGTAACTCATTGAAACTATTGACCCGCACTGTTTTGTAGGGACTACCACCGATCCTATTTGAGAAAATCAATGAAGCCGATAAAAAAATGGAGACCAGGTAAAGTAAAAAAAGTGACATTACCTGAATTAACTAACTATATTTTTAATAAAAAGTGGCAATTCCTTAAGTGAATGAGTGCGTTTCTTAACTGAATGCCATTGGCCGGGTAACCGGTGCCTTTACCCGGAAAAGGAGAACCAGTATCCGTGCGTCCCAAATAAACAAATCTTATTCGGGTTCGCGCCTGTCCTTTGCCTTGCCTTTCTCGCTACCGGAATGTCCTTTGAATAGCCCCTCTTCAAAGAATTTGCTTCGATTGTCGATGCTCTCCCAAACTTGAGGTCCCCTACTGAGATGAGTTTGCTCTCAATTCAGAAAAACAAAGAAAGACTGGATAATGCCACGGCAACACTGGTTTGTTAGTTGGTCTCTATAACGGTACGCTTAACCAGCCGGGAAAGCTAACCGATCTTACGCTAAAGATATATTTAATGCTACCTGGATAAAATCGAAAAAATGGCATTGCTTTCCCGGTCTGAGTTAAAGCACTTGTTGGGCGCTGGATTCAGATGATTCAACTGTCTCGATCTTAGATAGCTCGTCTTTCATCCTATGCTCAGCATACCACAAATCATATGCTTGCTGCATGCGCAGCCAGAGATCTGGCCCATTGCCGGCAAACTTGCCAACCCTAAGCGCCATATCCGTTGTAATTGGATGAGTACAGGCTAAAACGCGATGTAATTGCTGTCGAGAAATACCGAGACGTCTTGCAGCTTCGCTTATTGACAGACCAATGGTTGGAAGCACGTCTTCACGCAAAATCTCACCGGGATGAACCGGTGAACGTTTTAAAGGACGCTTAACAAAATATTCTCCCATGACTTCACCTTAGTGATATTGTTCAAGATCGACCCTTAGCGCCTCACCCTCTTCCCACTCAAAAGTGATACACCATGGGCCGTTAACATGGATACTGTAACGTTTAGGTATTCCCTGCAAGCCGTGGAAATTGAATCCAGGTACGTTTAAATCCGTCAATGACTCTGTTTGATCCAAAGCTTCCAAACGTCGCAGGGAGCGTGATTGTAAATCATGTCTTACCCGACGGGAACGGCCCCGCTGGAACAGTTCAGCGAGTCCTTTGTGCTTAAAGCTTTTAATCATTTTTTATATTGTATCATTTATTGTTACAGGGTCAACATTTTTGTTACAGTTGCTTTGCTAAAAATTAAGTAAGATTTGTTTATAAATGGCTACGCCCAACGCCAATCTTGAGGAACGCCGGAGAAAAGGTTTAGGCATCCCAAGTTAAGGGGTTGCGGGACACCCCTAAAATTATAAGATTCTATTCATCCATTAGTGAATATCCATTTTCTGATGCTATTTGCTCTCCACGCTTAGCACTCATACTGACCGCTGGCTGTGAGATATTAAGCTTCGGGGCTAAATCCGCCATTGTAAATCCCAACTCCCTAACCGCCCAGTAACAAAAAAGGCTTCTTGCTTTGACTTTTACCGGCTGCTTTCCAAGCTTAAATATATCTTCCGGGTTAATTGAAAAAATCTTAGCCACTCTATCAGAAAGTTTATCTATGTTATAACCCTTTGACTTTAATTAATATTTTCGTTCAAGAGCTTCATCGGCAGCCCTTAAAACCCTTTCAACGAAATCAGAATCGCCAAGCACACGCTCATCACTTTTAAAGTGAATGTTTGCCCGCCGGAGGGACTTGAGCACAATCCAGCCGCCACTGCTTCGGATGAGTCCGCCTCCGGTTAGATCAGGGCGCTTTCCTTCTTGGATGCCTTTCTGAACGAATATTTTGTAACGGCGTCGCGCAGTTGATCTCTTGCCATCGAACAGTTTCAGAACATAACCATCATCTTGCCAATCTTTTTTCTTTTTTCCTATAATAACGGCGTGCCCGCAAAAAGAATATTTGTCCAGTGCTTTTATGTCCGTAACTAGCCCGGCTCGAATCGGATTAAGGTGAATATACCGGACAAGTTCCAATAGGTAGGTATCTTCTTGACACAAAATAGATTTATAACGGTTCTGAAAAAGCCGGCCGCTTCGACGATGTCGACGGTTATAATTCATGGCATGTCCGGTTAGAAGCCTGCGCATAACAGTGGAAAGCGGACAAGCACCTGTGCGCAATAAAAGGTGAAAGTGGTTGGGAATCAGGGCTTTCGGGACGTACATTAGTTTATAAGTTACTGTTAAGCTTTTAACGAGTAATTGTGGCGTATAACCAATTGCTCTCCGCGTTTAACCGATAAATTGACTGCGGGTTGCGAAATCTTCAGCTTTTGCCCTAATTTGCTTTGACTTATTCCCAACTCACTCGTTGCCCAGAAACAGAGCAAACTGCGAGCCGCAACCGTCTTTTTATATTTCCCGACGGCCAATACCTGCTCAGGTTTTAAGTCCAACAATTCTGCAACTCGTCCGACCCTGAAGCCGTCTGAAGCCCGCCCTAATATGATGGAGCGCACCCGACGCATCTATTCTTGATTGGCGTGGCATGCAATCCAGATATCATAGTTCAAGTACCCTGTCAACTTATAAACTAATGTACGTCCCGCAACTTTGGCCTGTCAACTTATAAACTAATGTACGTCCCGCAACTTTGGCACCAACGACTTTCTCACCGACTCAGGATCGTGGGGAACTCTTGTCCGTTGTTTGGCACCAGACCACGGATCCCTTTCACGCTTCCATTTTGGCATCCGATTCAACCACTCTTCAAACCATGGCTGACTCTCCCATCCATCGTAGTTAGTTTCAACGTAACCAGGCATCTTGCCCGTCTCTTCAATTTCTTTGATGTATTCAGGTGGCAGAAGGGTGCCCCTTAAGTACTCAACGAGTTTCGCTTTCTTTCTGGGGTCAACAACCTTCCCAGGAACATAACAGCCAACAGAAACCAAGCCAGCGTTCTTGCCACTCATACAGATATCCTCGAAGGGAAATTACAACGTTAAGGGTGACTTGACGGGGATGGCGCCCCTGCTTTAGCCAGCCGATTTGTCTTGGATCTTATTTCTACTGTATATTTTGACAACCGCTGTTTATCCCCGGTCAAGTCCACCCTTTGGTTGGGGGGGTATATCCTATTAAATTATCTTTGATTATGCAAAGACTTGAAGATGCCGAACTCAATAGCATAAACAAAATTGAAGATATCATCCAATGCCTGCTTTATTTGATCTGGAGAAATTGAAATATCATCTATAGTATGTTGACTCTTTGTGGTAGGGGATGAAAACTTTTCCTTTGAATAGCGACGATGATGGACAATATTGTTCCGTAGCTTTCTTAGATTATCCCATTTACATAAATGGATATCTTTATTTTGAATCTCGACTCTAAATAGATTTTTCAAAAACTTCAGGCTTTCCCTTACTGTATTACGATTTATTCTACTCTGTATATACTCGCGAGTTTTTTCCGCAAACATATAAAATGGGTTATCACTATTTTGTTCCGCTTCTTCAAGCTCGATATCAATTATTATATCCTCTTCCTCATTTGTTGGTGTCGGTTTCCCCATGAGCGTATGATTAATCCTTCTTATTCTTCTATCAGTTAATTCCATCAGAGCATCTTTTGTGTATGCTTCTACGATAGCAGCGAGATAGACAATTGCAAGTTTGGTAGCAATTGAATGACCTGTTTTAAGAATGGGAAGCATTTGAAAAAAGTTTTTCGTGTTTTTTTCTTGGTCTTTTACAAATTTTATTTGCTCTATGTCTGATGGAGACCAAGGATCATTTATAGTACTCAGAGTCAAAAGACAATATGCTTTAATTTCTTCATAACTATTTTGAAACTCAGAGAATGCAATTGTCTCTACTGTGAGTGATGTTAGATTATTAGTCATTTTAAAATAAAAAGCCCCCAACTAATAATTAACGGACAAATAAAAGCATCTAGCCAAAATAGAACCGCACCACTTCTGGTGTATAAATCTCATTTATTTTTAATAACGAACTGATTTAATTCGGTACAAATTTTACCATACGGTGTATAAAACGTTAAAATTTTGCGTGAAGTACACAAAAAACGATGAAATTTCTGACAATGAATGATTACAACTTCTAATTATTACAGTAGTAACAACGAGCTGAAAGAATTAGAAAACAGCACAAAATCTTAGAGCCTATTTAGTTATCCTAACACACGGTAAGTAGTCAACAATATAAACAAACCATAACCCACCGCCTAAAAAAACAGAAGGATATTTTGAACGACGCACCACCCTAAGGTTCACATCACCTTCCTGAATTTAAAATCAACTACCTGATGGATCTTTTTAAAATCGGAGATATTTGCCGTCACAACTACCGCCCCTATCTGCCTTGCAAGCAATGCAATGGAGACGTCGTTGTAAATACGAGGATTTGCCGGATCAAGCCTCCCAGAAAAACGAAGCTTCTGACATACCCTTCCAATCAAGAGCTGTGTAGCAGATGAGGGGACTACAAGTCTTCCTAATTGGATAAATTTGGCCCCAAAATTGATAAGATGATTGACTTCTCGTTTTCTCCTAGCTCCAATCCATAATTCATGGAGCACAGGATGTACTAGATACATAACCTTGTTGAATCCGTTGATCTCATTTCTATAAAGACCCTGGTTGAAAACCCCAATATAAACGTTTGTATCAAAGACGACCTTCTCCTGCATCCCTTAGGCCTCCTCAAAATCAAAACTTCCAGCGTCCTTAAGGGTTGTCTCTGCAAGCTGAAAATCGGTGTCAAATTGCTTTATAACGGCATTTATAGCCTCCTTTTCCGATTTTGCTTTCAGCGCCGTCTTGATTCGGTTAATCTGATCCTGATCCAGTTCAATAGTCTTCTTTACAAGCGCCATCTCATTCCTCCATTTGATACATGCAATATGTCTGGTTTGTATGGTTTATATAATGGCAACATGCCTGTTATTTGTCAAGAACAAAAAAATGCTGGTTCGCGTCTTTGTGTGCAGTTCTGCCTGGGAACAGCGATATTCCAGCAAACTTGTGAGCAATAATGAAAATTCTTGGGGGTTTATCAAAATTCACCTTGAACTTTTTCAAGTATGTGATAAATCTTAATATCTTTGAAGTTTTTTACATTAACTTAAAATTATATAAAAAATGTCCCTAAAAGGCCCTTTCATTATTTTAGTCATAACTTCTATTCTGGGTTTGGTCTCATGCGGCCTGTTTAACCCTGAGCCGATTCCCTGTGTGCGGGAAAGCCTTCCTGATAAATTTTCAGAGTTTACAACCGACGCAGCACCGGAACAAAAGTGGTGGGAAACGTTTAATGATTCAGAGCTTAATGCAATTGTTGAAGAGGCTCTCTCCAACAACTTGAACTTAAAACAGATATGGGCCAGACTTATGCAGGCCAGAGCTATGGCAATTCAGGCTGGTGCAGACCGGTATCCAGACCTGACTGGCACGGCCGGGGCCACACATTTCAAACAAAGGACTAAAAATGGATCAGCGTTAACCAGTACATTCGAGAACTACTCTCTCGGAGTTTCCAGCAACTATGAGCTGGATCTTTGGGGACGTGTCCGGGCTGAACAGGAGGCGGCAATTCTCTCGACTGAGGCCAGTGAACAGGATCTTAACGCTGCAGCTATCACTCTGGCGGCCGAGGTAACCAACCGTTGGCTTCAGATCATTGCCCAGCGTACGCAGAAACATCTCTTAAACGAACAGATAGAAACCAACCAGACTTTTTTGGAGCTTATCGAACTCAGGTTCAGGCATGCCATAGTTTCGGCATTAGACGTCTATCAGCAACAGCAGGTGATTGACCAGGTCCGGGCGCAAATACCACTGGTGGAAGCCCAGGAGAGTAAACTCATGAACGAATTGTCAGTACTTCTTGGAAAAGCCCCTCGAAGTCCGCTGGTGATTTCAAGACCTGACTTGCCGAAACTGGCGCCCATGCCATCCACAGGAATACCGGCAGACCTTCTGGAAAACCGCCCGGATATTAAAGCCGCACAGTTAAGGCTTCAGTCCGCCGGATGGAATGTATCAGCCGCACGGGCAGACAGGCTTCCGTCTCTTACCCTCTCAGCCAGGGCTATCTTCGAAAATGAGCATCTTGATCTTCTTCTCGACAACTGGCTGCTCAGTCTTGCTGCAAACTTAACTGCGCCTGTTTTCGACGGGAACCGGCGTGCTGCTGAAGTTGATCGAACCATGGCACTGAAAGATGAAAATTTTGCAGCCTATCGTCAAACCATCCTCACAGCCATAAGAGAAGTTGAGGATGCGCTTGTTACTGAAGCCAAACAACAAGAGCATATTCTGAAGCTAAAACAGGTAATCCAGACAGCTCGAAAAGCTTTAGACCAGGCAACTCTTCGCTATCGCAATGGACTCAACGACTATCTTCCAGTGCTTACACAACTTTTATCCGTGCAGGATCTGGAACGTAATCTTATAACTCAGCATGCGACTCTTCTGACAAACCGCATAAGTCTATACCGCTCTCTTGGTGGTACATGGACTGAAGGCTTAATCTTTACTGTTTCGGGATAGACGAAATATGCAAGAAAAAGAGCAAAATAAAAATTTAACGAATAACACTAAGACCTCATCGGTCAGGAAAAAGCGGATATTAAAAATTGTTTTACCCGCAATTATTATTGTAGCGGGAGTTGCCGCAGCCTTTTATCTAAAAAATACCGGCCCTAAAAGTAAAAGGCAGGCTCCAGTAAAACTGGCTCCTGTTGTCCAGGTAAAGCCACTTTTTCCGGCAAACCATACCGTAATACTAAATGCCATGGGGACAGTAGTACCGGCAAGGGAAGTTGAGTTGAGACCTCGTGTAACCGGAGAAGTAATAGATATTAACCCTGAGTTTATCGAAGGTGGTCTGCTGAAGGCTGGCTCTCTTGTGCTTAAGATTGACCCTGAAGATTACAAACTGGCTCTGATACAAAAAGAAAAAGCCCTGGCCGATGCAAATTATTCCCTGAAGCTGGAACTTGGAAGGCAGGAAGTGGCAAAGCGAGAGTGGGAATTGCTGAATGGAGACAAGGATGCCGAGGATAGAGAGGTAGAGCTGGCCCTGCGAAAACCACACCTTGAAAAGGCTAAAGCCGAACTTAATGCAGCCAAAGCCGATCTTAAAAAGGCTTATCTAAATCTTTCGCGCACAAAAATTAAAGCGCCCTTCAACGCTATGGTCAGATCCAGACTGGTAAACCTCGGCTCACAGGTAACTCCGCAGGAACGGCTGGCTGAACTGGTCGGCAGCGATTCCTACTGGATTCAGACATCAGTCCCACTGGACAGATTAAGCTGGATTCAGATACCGCGAAGCCTGGGTGATCCGGCAACCAGAGCCCGTATCATCTATGCCCAGGGCTATGAACGCACCGGAACCGTCATACGGCTGTTGGGAGACCTTTCGCCCGAAGGACGCATGGCCAGAGTTCTTATCGAGGTTGAAGATCCTTTGGGATTAAAAAATTCAAAGAATGACAAGCCGCCGCTTTTGATTGACGATTATGTGCATGTTGAAATCAAAGGGAAAAAACTGGAAAACGTTTATAAAATTCCCCGAACAGCCTTCAGGGATAATTCTTTTATATGGATCGCCGGCGAAAATTTAACTCTTGAAATTAAAGAAGTTCACCCTGTTTATAGAGATGCCGGCGTGGTACTTATCGATAATGCCATAAAACCCGGCGAACGTTTGATCATATCTGATCTTCCTGCACCCATAGACGGCATGCCAATACAGGTGGAATAGCCGCCAACTACTCAGGTGGATAGACTGAAGGTAGAAGGCTAATAGGGATAAATCATGCGTGATCACACAAAACTGCAACCTGTGCGTTTAGCCATTAGCGTTTAGCCGTTAGCATTGAAAAGGGGTGGAAATGAGAAATTTTAGAGAACTTAATCAACAAGTCAATGAGGTAAAGAGGATGTTGAACAGTTTTATCCAAAAGCTAACCGCTAATGGCTAAAAGCTAACCGCACAGGTTGAAATACTTCAGCCTTCAGCCTTCAACCTGAATAAGTAAAATGGATTTAAATAATAAACATACTCCCCCCAATATCAAAAAAGGCCCCATCGCATGGATGGCGGGTCACTCTGTGGCCGCAAACCTTCTCATGCTGGTTCTGCTTATCGGCGGGATAGTCCTGGCTTACAATATCAAAAAGGAAGTGTTTCCTTATTTTGATATGGACATGGTCAGGATTACGGTACCATACCCTGGGGCAAGCCCCCAGGAAGTTGAACAGGGCATTTTACTTGCTATCGAAGAAGCGGTGGTGGGACTTGAGGGGGCCGATGAGGTACGCTCCACGGCCCGCGAAGGTTTTGGCACAGTTACTGTCGATATGATTGAGGGCGAAAACCTTCAAAAGCTCGCCCAGGATATCCGGAACGAAATGGACCGCATAGTATCCTTTCCCGAAGATATTGAAGAACCTACGATAGCTATCATCTCCAGAAAGCGATACGTAGTCTCCCTGGCTCTTTACGGGGATCAAAGCGAATGGGTTCTTCGAGAATACGCAGAGTATATCCGGGACCGGCTTCTTCAGGAGCAGGATATCACCCAGGTGGAAGTCATCTCCGCAAGAAACCATGAAATCGACGTAGAAATCCCCGCAAATACCCTTCGCTCATATTCGCTCACCCTCGATGATGTAGCCCAGCGCATAAGGAGAGCTTCAGTAGAGCTTCCCGGCGGCGCAATCAGAACACAATCCGGCGATATTCTGGTTCGCATGAAGGAACGAAGAGATTTCGGCCCGGAATTCGCCCAAATTCCCATTATTACGGCAAGTGACGGCTCACAGATTTTGCTTGATGATATCGCCATAATCAAAGACGGCTTTGAGGAAACCACAGTATCCTCAAGTTATAACGGAAAGCCGGCTGTGATGCTCGATGTTTACAGGGTAGGAGACCAGACACCCATATCTGTCTCCGACGCGGCAAGACAAGTAGTGAAAGAGGTCAATGTGTCTCTTCCACAGGGACTTCGTGTTGACCTTAGAAATGACCGCTCGAATGTCTATCGTCAGCGGCTGGGACTTTTAATGAAAAACGGCTTAATTGGACTTGCCCTGGTATTTATACTGCTGGCTCTTTTTTTAGAACCCCGCCTTGCTTTTTGGGTTAGTCTTGGAATACCGGTATCTTTTCTGGGCTCCCTTTTCCTTTTAAACATATCCTATGTAAGCATCAATATGATCTCCATGTTTGCCTTTATAGTTACCCTTGGGATTGTTGTTGATGATGCCATTATCGTGGGTGAAAATATCTACTATCACCAGCAGCGCGGAAAGACCTGGCCTAAGGCGGCAGTTACAGGTGCCAGAGAAATTGCCATGCCAATTACCTTTGCAATCCTTACCAACATGGTGGCTTTCGTTCCCATGTTTTTTGTGCCCGGGTTTATGGGTAAAATATTTAAGCAGATTCCTATGGTGGTTATCAGCGTTTTTGCCATCTCTCTTATTGAAAGTTTTTTCATCCTTCCGGCCCACATAGGACGCAAACGAACAGATGCTCCATCAGGGTTGTTTGGCTGGATATTTCATGCGCAACAGAGTTTTGGACGTGCTTTTCTGAAATTTGTCAACCAGCGTTACGGGCCCTTTCTAAAAGCAACCATTCAATGGCGCTATTTGACTATGGCAACAGGAATCGCAATAATTCTTGTAACCATCGGCTATATTAAAAGCGGGCGCATGGGTTTTGAACTTTTTCCAAAAATCGAATCCGATTACGCAAAGGTGACCGCAGTTCTTCCTTTTGGCGCAGCCTTTGAAAAAGCCCGGCAGGTTGAAAAAAAACTGATACAGGCAGCCCAGGAGGTAACTTCAAAAAATGGCGATAAAGAGCTGGTGGAAGGCATTTTTTCCAGCATTCATGATAACACGATAGAAATACGCGCCTATCTCACCCCCCCTGATGTTCGTCCCCTTTCCACGGCTGATGTTACCAGACGATGGAGGGAGCAGGTGGGCGTTATTCCAGGACTGGAATATATCAAATTTGAATCCGATGCCGGCGGTCCTGGAAGAGGGGCAGCCATGTCCGTAGAGCTCAGTCACCAGAAAATGGATCTTCTTGAAAGAGCCAGCGCAGATATGGCCAAAGCCCTGAGTTTTTATCCAAATACAAAAGACATTGATGATGGATTCTCACCTGGCAAGCAGCAGATCGATTTTAAAATAAAGCCCGAGGCTCGAAGCCTTGGCCTGGAAGCCCGCGAAGTGGCCAGGCAGGTCCGTCATGCGTTTTACGGCGCCGAAGTTCTCCGGCAGCAGCGGGGTCGAAATGAAGTTAAAGTTCTGGTAAGGCTTCCCAGGCAGGAGCGTATCTCCGAATACAATCTGGAAGAAATGGTTCTGCAAACACCAAAAGGGACTGAAATTCTCCTTCGGGATGCGGTATATATCAGCCGGGGCAGATCCTATACTGACATCAACCGCCGAAACGGCCAAAGGATAGTAACTATAACAGCCGATGTATCTCCTAGGAGCCAGGCCGGACAAATACTTAGTTCGGTCGAGGCAGAAATCCTTCCGGAACTTCAGCAAAAATATCCGGGACTGGCTTACAGTTTCGAGGGCCGGCAGGCTGATCAGAAAGAGAGCATGCAAAGCCTTTTCAGAGGACTTCTCATGGCTATGATAGTTATCTACGCCATGCTGGCGGTCCCATTAAACAGCTACATACAACCTTTAATTATCATGATCGCAATACCTTTTGGTATCGTGGGCGCACTCATCGGCCACCTGATCATGGGCTACAGCCTGAGTATTTTGAGCATGTTTGGCGTTGTGGCCCTGTCCGGTGTAGTGGTAAACGACGCCCTGGTGCTGATCGACTTTGCCAACCGCAGGCGCCAGGCTGGCATGGCCCCTCTGGAAGCCATACAAGCCTCCGGTTTACACCGTTTTCGACCAATCATTCTGACCACATTAACCACATTCGGCGGGCTCGCGCCCATGATTTTCGAAACCTCACGCCAGGCAAGGTTTCTAATCCCTATGGCCCTGTCTCTAGGGTTTGGCGTCGTGTTTGCCACCTTGATTACCCTGATCCTGGTCCCCTCTTTTTATATGGCAATAGAAGATGTCAAACGACTTCTGATAAAAAATGGAACTGAGAAATGAGCTTAAGGTGTGATCAAATTCAAAGCAGGAAACTGTTTGAGCGCATTAGAAAGCGTTAAGAAAGAACCTTGCAGGATCTTGTTCATTGTTTATTAAAGGCTTGTCGAACTGTTACTATTGTTTTTACTCGGGGCAAGTTCTTTCTTTACGATATCTTATGCGTGAGTTTTTCATGGTTTTAATTTGATTACACCTTACGCTCATCCGCTGTACGAATTAAATTTAAAACAGCCAAAGCACCTCTTTCAAATGCAAGCGGCAGATTCCATGAACTCCTGTCTCGTTTTCCAACAAAATTGCTTGCTGATCGTATTTCCAGAAAAGGAATGTCGTAATGTATTGCCAGATGAGCCGCCCCTGCCCCTTCCATACATTCCATAAATGGGCTGTAATGTTTATAAATATCCTTTGCCCTGCTATCTGTAGCGGTTATTGTTGAAACAGTTACAAATGATCCTTTTACTACCTGAATGCCCTTTCCTTCAAAAACCTTTACTAAAGTTTCTGATGCCTGATTTACAGGCTTAATATCAAAAGGATAACGATTTTTAATATCAATATTACTGCTCTTGATTATCGAAAACGGCAGTTCATTTAAAGGCAGACTACCATTCCCCGCCTCAATACCAAGCTGGATATCTATTTCTTCTGTTGCAATTCCAATATCTCCTATATTCAAACCTGACTCCCTGAATGCTCCTGCACATCCTGTTTGAATTATCAGGGACGGTCTTGCATTTTCAATGGCTGCGGTTAAGGACTGGACGGCATTAACAGTTCCAGGCCCTGTTATCAAAACACGGACAGATTTTCCCGCAATATATCCACTGGTAATTCTTCTGCCGCCCACAATTGAAAAAACCGGACTTTCAATGCGATCAATAAGTTTTGAAAGCTCCTCTTCTACTGCTGCTGAAACTATAATATCGGAATTTATCATAACGTCTTAATTTTTGAAATACTTCACCACGGATTTTCACGGAATTACACTGTTAAAAAAAGGATATAGAAATGACACGTGCTAAAAAGCCTTTAAACATAAGGGCTCGGTCAAAAGTTTACCGATTCAACCTTTGATCGAATTTAAACGGCATAGCCTGTTTGACAGCTACCTTTTTAAAGTCTGGGTGTCCAGGGTTGAGGACATAGTTACATTCAGTTGGAATAATGGTGCTTGGTACTTTTAAAACCGCTGAAATTTGATCAAAATACCATATTTTACCTGTTTCTCTTAGCTTTATTGGCGGGGAATCGGCCTGCCAGTCTTTCGGCAACCTGGCGATATTGTTTACATCGGCAACCAGGGTCTTAGGAAAAATCACCTTGATGCTTACGTAATCTCTTAAAGCCTGATAAGAAGCTGCATGAACGATGATTTCAAGGGCGGCCAGAGCCAGAGAGTCGGATACGTAAACCACCCCTATACCCTTGTAATTCCACCGTCCGCCGTAGCGCCTTGAACCTGTACCGGTAAAAGCTTCATCGACTTTGCGTTTGTGCACCAATCGCCAGGCCGTTAACATTAATAAACTACTCCGTCTTCAATCCGGCCCAGCATATCCTCAACTTCTCTGGCCCCCGTCTCTGTATCGGCAAACTCAAGAGGAGTTTTGCCACCCAGACCTTTTACCGGTAAATGAAACCATTGACGTGCCAAATCCTCGTCGCCATATACTTCAATTGCTCTTTCGTACAGGCATGCAAGGCGCAACACACGTTCTGATTCATCTGTTTTCAGACGACCCTCTTTTTTCCTGCGGGTCAAAGTCCGTTGAGGAATATTCACAGTGGTTGCCAGACTCTTTTCGGGCACGCCCAGTATCATACTCAACCGGCTGAAAGACGAAACCGGCAGTCCCTGCTTAAGAAGCAAAATCAGGCCTTTTACGTTTTCGGTTTGAATGCCTATTGATTGACCATACATTTTAATCTCCTATGCTCAAGTTAATTAAACGGCCACATTACTTATTATTGTAGCCACATGGCCGTTTATTGTCAAGTAATTAAATTTCGCCGGACTTTTTACGAAACCATCAATTTTATTTTTGTATTACGTAATTTTTCATGATATTATTTGTAGTAAATATTCAACCTACATTGAGCGATTTTTTACTCGACCTGCACCAATCTCTTGCGCATCAAGGGCTTGCGAAAAATCTCGGCATATCCATTGGTATGCCTGCACTTTTCGCAAACCTTGCTGCATCAAGATCTCGGCACATTTCTTCGCAAAAAATCGCTCAACTCAGGTTCAATTTAGGAGATTAATTTGAAAAAAACAATTGAAAAAAGAGTGGAAAGGCTCAGGAAATCTCTTGCAGAAAATAATATTGACTCCCTGCTGGTACTTGTTGAGGAAAATCGCCGTTATTTAAGCGGATTTACAGGCGAGGATACCCGGTTTGATGAAACAGCAGGGGCCCTTTTTATAACTGATAAAAGACTGATACTGGCCACAGATTCGCGCAATGACCTGCAGGCAGCAAGGGAAGCACCTCTTTATGAAATCATTTGTTATAAAAAGGGACTGGTTAAGGAACTCCCCAATATTATCAATACTCTTCAAACAAAAAGACTCGGCTTTGAAAGTATACGCATGTCATATATGCAGTATAACAAAATTTGCGGGCAGTTAAGTTCTTCCGACATAGATGTTGAGCTTGTTGAAGCTGACAATATTATGGAATGTCTGCGTGCAGTAAAAGAACAGTCAGAACTTGAAGAAATAAAAAAGGCATTGTTTATTGCTGAATCTGTGTTCATAAATTTTGCAGAAAATACCATTAAGCCGGGAATGACGGAAAAAGAGGCAGCATGGATACTTGAGAAAAATTTGCGTGAAGCCGGCGCTGACTCTTTATCGTTTCCGATAATTGTAGCATCAGGCCCAAACAGCGCACTTCCCCATGCAATTCCCGGAAACCGTAATTTTCATAAAGGTGAACCGATTCTTTTTGACTGGGGGGCAAGATTAAACGGTTACTGCTCTGATATTAGCCGGACACTTGTAATTGGAAGCCCGGATGACAAGTTTAAAAAAATTTTTAATACGGTACTTGATGCCCAACTTAAAGCAATTGATGCTATAAAGCCGGGAATAAGTTCAAAGGATGTGGATGAAATTGCACGAAACCATATAGACAGTATGGGTTTTAAGGATAATTTTGGTCATGGGCTGGGGCATGGAATAGGACTGGCTGTTCATGAGCCTCCCGGAATCAGCTCGTTAAAAGATACATTGCTTGAAAAACAGATGGTTTTCACCGTCGAACCCGGCATCTACATACCCGGCTGGGGAGGTATCAGGCTCGAAAATATGGTTGTTGTCAGAAAAGATGGGGCTGAAGTACTAAACAGCCATGATCCATTAACATTACTGCAAGGGATAAAGTAGGTTGGGTTGAGGAACGAAACCCAACAAAAGCTTTCGACGGGCTGATTTTTGCTCAATGTCGAGGAGACAAAGACGCTGGCGGTCTTTATTCGTGTGGGCTTTGCTGGATGATGCATTCTCTTATTCTACTGCAACCTATGTCCTGTCCGGGGAAATAAGCTTTAGTTTTGGGGAAATATGTGCGATAACGCGATACATCTCTGGTTAATAATGCTATCTGTGCCACGGCAGCATGCGCCCCAATATAGAAATCCGGCAAAGGCGAACGCTTTTTGCCGCCCATTTTTCTATATCTCAAAAAACACTTGCCCGCAAGAAATGCGGCCTCCCATGGAAGCTGACGTTTGCTGAAGAACTCAGGGGGCAATGCATCTTCAAGGTCTTCGATGTTATCGAATCGAACAGATATTTCTGCATATATAATAGGATTAATCACCAGGATATGATCATCGGCATATCTGGCAAGAAATTGGGACGACCATTGAAACCATTTTTCGTCATTTGTAAAAACATCGAGAATCACATTGCTGTCAACCAGAATTTCCATAGCTTATTCTTCCCTTGTCAGCGCCATGATCTCATCTGTGGTCATCCTTACCGTGCCTCTGCCTCGCATTTGCTTAATAAGATCCTTGCCTCGCCTTGGTTGTTTTTTTGCCTTTTTCAAGAACACCCTATCCTTTATAATCTCAAATTCCACATCCATATTCGGCAGTATACCTGCTTTTTCCCTGATCTCAATTGGAATTGTAACCTGGCCTTTTGATGTTACACGCATGTTTTATCCTCTACCTTATCCTTTTGTCGGGTCTCGCTTTATTCAATCCAACCCGCGACCTGTTCTTACAGGTATTATTCTTACTTGTTACAAATAAATATGTCAATCAATAAAGATGGCATCGTGAATCTCCCAGCCTTAAAAG